>Ga0209337_1002260_pt1 | contig 14134 bp, 17 predicted proteins | sample LinPmetageLP53_FD_184044 | JGI IMG/M metagenome (GOLD analysis project Ga0209337, IMG submission 184044) | Marine viral communities from the Pacific Ocean - LP-53 (SPAdes) (version 2) | ecosystem: Environmental > Aquatic > Marine > Oceanic | place: Pacific Ocean | collected 2010-02-08
AAGATAGGTGTTACCGGTCAGTACTTGGCAAGCAACGTGTTTAAATCTGTTTAGGTGCTAGGATAGGTAAGAGAAGGTACTTCAATCTTTTTTGATTTGAGATTTTTTCAACCGACCGAGTGGGGGGGTGGTGGTAGTGGTGGGGATAAAGTACTACTACCCACACTTAATAATCAAACTCTGTGGGGGTATTGACTTGTAGGAGTTTTGTAATATATCATAAAAAGAAAATATAAACTTGCCATTTTGTAAATATAATAATAAAAAAACAAAAAGGAAGAGTAGATGGAAATTAAGGTACAGAAGGATTTAGGTGGCAGACCTGTTTTTAAACCGACACCAGAGCAGGAGAAGGTGTGTTCATTGGGTGTAGGGTTTGGATTAACGCATGTGCAGATAGGGAAGTTAGTGGGGTGTGATCCTAAGACTTTGCGGAAACATTTTGGTCATGCATTAGAAACGGGTAGGGAAAGATTGACTATGGATATTGGTAGTCAGTTGTATAAGAAAGCTATGAATGGCGATACAATATCCGCTATATTTTTGGCAAAGACTAAGGGGGGCTTTCAGGAGAAGGTGGAGCATGAGGGTATTCCTAATCAGATTAGTGTGAGCTTTTCCCTTGATCCACCAAAGGATATGAAGGTAGTGGAGGAAGTCAGTAATGAAAAAAATCCATAAAAGTCCTAGTGGTGGTTTATCCGCTAAAGGTAGAGCGCATTTAAATAGAACTACAGGCAGTAATTTAAAAGCTCCGTTAAGCACAGGAACTAATCCAAGAAGGGTATCGTTTGCAGCACGCTTTGGTGGTATGGCAGGACCAATGAAGAATGCAAAAGGAGAGCCGACTCGTAAAGCGTTGGCTTTAAAAAAATGGGGATTTGGCAGTCCACAAGCTGCTAGGAATTTTGCTAGTAAAAATAAAAAAACTTAGGGAGGGTGTTACATGAAGGGCGTAAAACATTATACTAGAAAAGGGTCTTTGCATAAAGGAGGAATGCACAAAATGCCTAATGGCAGTCTGCATTCTGGAAAGGTGCATGGTAAAACTAGCCAAAAATTATTTCATTTTGGAGAGCTTTCTAAAACAGCACAAACTGTAGCAAAAAATAAAAAAGGATAAGTGATTATGAAAAAAGGATTATATGCAAATATGAATAAAAGAAAAGCTGCTGGTACATCAAGAACTAAAGCTAAGTCAACTGTATCACCAAAAGCGTATGCTAGTATGAAAAAAGGATTTAAGAAAAAAGCTGTAGTTTAAATGCATGTAACAATTCCTTATACGCCTAGACCCTTACAGGCAAAGCTGCATCAAAATAATAAAAGATTTAAAATTTGTGTGTCGCATAGACGTTGGGGTAAGTCTGTGTATGCTGTTACCGAGTTATTACGTAAAGCCTTAGAACTTAAAACAGAACGTAATGATGGTAGATATGCATATATTGCTCCGTACTACCGACAAGCAAAAGCTGTGGCTTGGGATTATCTTGTATATTATACCAGAGATATTCCAGGCACTAAGATTAATCAATCGGAATTAAGAGTAGATTTATTAAATGGTAGTCGTATTCGCTTATACGGAGCTGGAGATGATCCAGATGCGTTGCGTGGTATTTATCTTGATGGCGTAATACTTGACGAGTATGCTGATATGAGCCCTAGAGTTTGGTCAGAAGTAGTAAGACCAGCATTAGTAGATAGAAAAGGTTGGGCTATATTTATTGGTACACCTAAAGGAAGAAACCAGTTTTGGAGATTATATGAGGATGCTAAACATGATCCTGATTGGTACAGAGTTATATACAAAGCGTCAGAAACAGAAGTGGTAGACCCTAAAGAATTACTAGCAGCTAAACAACAAATGGGTGAAGATGAGTATATGCAAGAGTTTGAGTGCAGTTGGGCTGCGGCTATCAAAGGTGCATACTATGGCAATCTTGTTATAGAAGCAGAACAAGATGGAAGAATAACAAAATTAGAACATGACGAAGCATTGCCTGTGCATGTTGCATGGGATTTAGGTATATCTGATAGTTGTGCTTTATGGTTTTTTCAAGTTACTATGGGAGAAATCCGCATTATTGATTACTATGAAAGTGGCGGAGTAGGCTTAGACCATTATGTTAAGGTTATGGAAGATATGCCATATAACTATTGGGGAGATGATTATTTGCCACATGACGCTAAAGTTAGAGAATTAGGCACAGGAAGAACAAGAGCCGAAACTTTAGTTAATATGGGCAGAAGACCTAGAATAGTTCCAATGCATAAAGTAGATGATGGTATTAATGCAGCACGTTTACTACTGCAACATTGTTATTTTGACCAAGAAAAATGTGAGAATGGTCTTAATGCTTTAAGAAATTACCAAAGAGAATGGGATGATGTTAAGCGTGTTTTTAAAAGAAGTCCCCTTCATAATTGGGCATCACATGCAAGTGATAGTTTCAGGTATTTAGCTATGTCTTATAAAAATTTAAAACCAAAAGCTAAAGAAGAAACCGCTTTAGAAAAATTATTTAAACAACCAACACTTGACGAAATGGTAGAATTGCACTTAAAATCAGAAAAAAACAGAAAACAACCAAGAATATGAAACTTTATGATGGTAATTATGTAAAAACTGATTATACTTTTTATAAGAAGTCAATAGAAAACGAAAAAAAAGAAGAAGAAGAAAATAAAAAACTGAAAAAAAATAAATTTTCTAGGAAAAAAATAGATGGCTAATGAAGACACTAGATCAGCACTAGAATTAGAGCAAGGAACAGCTCAATATTGGCATATAGAACTAGAAAACGCTGATAAAACAGAACAAGAATGGCGTAAAAGAGGAAGACAAGTCGTACAACGCTACAGAGATGAAAGAAATGTAGATGGTTATGGCATTGGTGCAGAAAAGAAATTCAATATATTATGGGCAAATACAGAAACCTTAAAAGGAGCGTTATTTGCTAAGATGGCGAAACCTGATGTAAGAAGACGTTTTGCCGATAATAACCCAGTAACTAAAGATATAGCTAGAGTTTTAGAAAGAACATTAACGTATGCAAATGATATGTATAATGCTAATAAACCTATAGAAGCAGCTTTAGAAGACTACTTATTGCCAGGAAGAGGTGTAGTTTGGGTGGTATACGAGCCAGTATTTGTTAAAGAAACTGTAGAAATGGAACAAATTAACGAATTTGGCGAAAGAATTATTATAGAAGTAGAAGAAGAAAGAGTAGCAGAGCAAAAATGTTTCTTTGACTATGTGCATTGGGAAGATTACAGAGAAAACCCTTCTAAAAGACCAGAAGACGTTAATTGGAAAGCTCGTAGACACCTATGGACAAGAGATCAATTAAAAGAAAAAGGTTTTTCTGGTGTTAATGATGTACCTTTAAATTGGTCGCCAGATACAGACGAAAAAGATTATGGTTCTGAAGAAGTCTTTAAAAGAGCAGAAATATGGGAAATTTGGGATAGAGTAAAATACAAAAGGTATTATATATCCAAGGGCTACGATAAAGTTATACGTGTTGATGATGACCCTTATGAATTAGAGAATTTTTACCCAACTCCAACACCAATGTTAGCTGTTAGAACAAACGAAACAAGTGTTCCTATTCCTGAATTTACTTTGTATCAAGACCAAGCAGAAGAATTAGACAGAGTAACAAGCAGAATATCTAATTTAATAGAAGGTTTAAAAAGACGTGGCGTATATGACGCAAGTGTGCCTGAATTATCACACTTAGCTAATGCTGGCGATAATGACTTTATACCATCAGAGAATTTCTCAATATTAGCCCAAAAAGGTGGTTTAGCAGGGGTATTTCAACAAGAAGATATCTCTCCAATAAGCATGGTTTTACAGGGGTTATACACACAAAGAACACAAATTTTAGAGATAATATACGAAGTTACTGGCATATCGGATTTATTACGAGGTAATACTAAAGCTAGTGAAACAGCTACCGCACAGCAATTAAAAGCACAATTTGGTAGTATGCGTATGCGTAAAAGACAAGAAGAGATAGAACGCTACATTAGAGATTTATTTAGAATTAAAGCAGAAATTGTAGCAGAGCATTACGAACCAGAAACTCTCCAAGCTATTACAGGAATAGAAGTTACGCCTGAAATGGTGCAAATTATGCGTGATGATAAATTAAGAGCGTATAATATTGATGTTGAAACAGATTCTACAGTATTTACTGATGAAAATGCAGAAAAACAAACAAGAATAGAGTTTTTACAGACTATGGGTTCTTATTTAGAGAAAGCTATAGCAATATCTAATGCTAATCCATTACTTACACCTATTGCCTTTCAATCTTTAAGGTTTTTAGTTGGTGCATGGAAAGTCGGTAGAGATTTTGAAGAAGTAATAGATCAAACAGAACAAGCTATTATGCAACAAACACAACAACAAATGCAAGCACCACCACAGCCTAGTGAAAATGAAAAAATGACACAAGCTAAGATACAAGGTGAGTTAATGCGTGAGAAAATGAAGCAAGAAGGTAAATTAGCAGATATACAAGCTAAAACTGGTGCTGAAATGACTAAGATACAATCAGAAGCAGAACTTTCAAGAGAAAGAAACGCTTTAAAAGAAGATTTAGCTTTATTAAATACAGACGTTAAATTAGCAGAAAAGGCTATGGAATGAGTTATTTAAAAAACTATGATACTATAGATTGGTCAGGTGGCAAAGAATACCAAAAGAATAAAAACGCTAGGCGTGGTAAATCTTTGCAAGTTATGTCTGATATACAAGAGTTTGTGAGCCCTATAGACAAATCTGTTATAAGTAGCAGGTCTAGACTAAAGGCGCATGAAAGACGACATAAGGTTCGTCAAATAGGAAACGATTGGGCAGGAACAGCACGCACAAGTAGTGCTAAACCTACTAATTGGCAACAATAAGTTCTTGAAAGGAACTATAAAATGGAAGAAGTAAGCACTCCTGAAGTACAGGAATCAGCAGAAGCTCCAATGAGTCTTGATGCTGTTTTAGAAAGTTCAATCGGTAACACATTAGACTCTATTAATGAAAGAGAAGAAGCTCCAGTAGAAGATGCTGAACAAGTTTCTAGGGAATCATTAACAGTACCAGAACAACAAGAAACTTCTCCTGAAACGGAAGTTGATGACTCTGAAAACTTGAATCAGTTAGCTACTGATCATGATGAGGATCAATCAGAAACAGAAAGTTCAGAAGGAAATCCTGACAATATAGAAGCATCTGTAAATTCTACGGAATCCAAACTAGAAGCTCCTAAAAATTGGACAGAGGATGTAAAAAAGGTGTTTGACACTTTACCAGCAGAATCACAAGAATTTATGATTAAGCGTGATAAAGAAATGACATCTGATTACACCAAAAAGACACAAGAATTAGCGGAACAACGCAAAAATATTGAAGCATTAGATAAAGTTCTACAACCAGCACGTCAAACTATTAATGCAACAGGGATAGGAGAAGCAGAATATATATCTCGATTGCTTAATGCAGACAATGCCTTGAGAACTAATCCTAAAATGGCACTTCGACAACTTGCACAAGGTTACGGAATTGATTTGTCTTCCATGAATGAAGAAAGTGAGTCTTGGAATGATCCAGACCCACAATACGCCCAATTATTGCAACAAAACCAACAAATTATGTCAGAACTCAATAATTTTAAACAACAGAATATACAAAGCACAGTTGCACAAACAGAACAAACAGTAGAGCAATTTTCTATGAAAACTAATACTGATGGCAAATTAATGCACCCACATTTTGACAAAGTAAGAGTTAAAATGGGTAATTTAATAGATGCTGGCGAAGCAAAAGGTTTAGATGAAGCGTATACTAAAGCTGTAAGGTTAGATGATGACCTTTACGCTGAAGCTATAAAAAGTTCTAAACTATCAGTAAAGCAACAAGAAGATAGCAAAAGGAAAGCAGCAGTAGAAAAAGCTAGAAAAGTAAAACCTTCTGGTTCTGCTAATCCGCCTAAAGGTTCTGTTAAAGCATCTGATTTGGATAGTTTGTTAATGACAAGTATTGAAGGAGCAGGGTTTAATGGTTAAATTGCAGGGTATAATTTTTAATTAGGAAATAGATAATGGCATCTCCAAATAGTACATTTACAGAGATTGTTACTACCACTCTTGCTAATTACAGCAAGACAATGGCAGATAACATAACCAACAATAACGCCTTACTTAAATCAATAAGTGAAAAAGGCAACAAAATTGTAGCAGGTGGTCGTACAATAGTGCAAGAACTAGAATATGCACAAAATGGTACAGCTAAATGGTATAGTGGTTACGAAGTATTAGATACTTCAACAAGTAACGTATTTACAGCGGCTGAATTTAATTATAAACAGCTTGCAGGTAATGTAGTTATATCTGGACTAGAGCAAGTAGAAAATTCTGGTAAAGAGCAAGTATTTAACCTTCTAAAATCAAGAGTAAGAAATCTTGAAAAAACGCTTAAAAATACTATGGCAACTTCTCTCTATGCAAATGGAACAGGAACAAATGGTAAAGATTTAGGTGGTTTAGGTTTATTAGTAGCTGATACTCCAACTAATACAGTTGGTGGTATTGATGCAAATACTTATGATTTCTGGCAAAATCAAGTTTATGATTTTACAACTTCTTCAGCAGGTGGTGCAGTAGCATCAGCAACTAATATACAATCAGGCATGAACTCCGCTTGGTTATTAGCAATTAGAGGTGCAGATAAACCAGATTGTATCGTAGCAGATAGCACATACTTCCAATTCTATTGGGCTTCTCTACAAACTAATCAAAGATTTACTTCTGATGATAGCGCAAGTGCAGGATTTATGAACTTAATGTTTATGAATGCACCTGTGTATTATGATGATCAATGTCCAGCAGCTCATATGTATATGCTGAATACTGATTATCTATTCCTTCGCCCAGCTAAAGGTAGAGAGTTTACTCCTTTAGGGGAAAAGGCTTCTGTAAATCAAGACGCAATGGTGTTGCCAGTAGTTTGGGCAGGAAATATGACCTGTTCTAATCGTGCAAGACAAGTTGTTCTTAAAAATTAATTTGAAGGGATTATAAACATGATACATACAACACAAAGTGCACTAGGGATTGACTTTGATGGAGATGCAGAAACTACTCCAACTCAAACTCTAGGTGCAAAAATGGTTGGAACTGATGGAAGTGAATGGCTTTATTGCGTTACTGGCGGTGCTGTAGCACAATACGATTGTGTAGCAGTAACAGAAGCAATGAGTGCTGTTCCAATTACAAAAGCTCTTGCCGATACTGGAGAAATAGTAGGAGTAGCACCTGTTGCTATTGCTTCAGGTAGTTATGCTTGGATTCAAACATCTGGAGTATGCACATTAAACGTATTAGCTTCTTGTGCAGCAGATGCAAAAATCTATACTAGCGCAACTGCTGGTTCTTTAGATGATGCTTCATCATCTCAAACACAAGTGCATGGTCTTAAATTAACTACTGCTAGAGCAGGTAGCCCAGGTAGTGCTCCAGCATTAGCTATGCATATAAGAGCAGGTGGTTTAGAGTAAACTAATAAGGTGGGGGGATTAATTTCCCCCTGCTGTTTAAAAGGAGAATGAAATGTCAGCAACATCTAATTTAAGAGCAATTTTTTTTAAAGATGAAAACAAAAATGATTTAGTTAAAATTTCATTAATAGGCGACCCAAACACAGTAATTCTTGATGTTAAAAACAATGGGGAACAATTAAAAAAAGATTTTCCAATACAATGGGCAGAATACTATAAAAATACAAAAAAGATTAAAATACAAGAAACAAATTTAGATGTCTTAGAGTGTATGAGCGTAAACAAAATTAAAGCGTTAGAATTAGAAGGCATTACTTCTGTAGAACAATTATCTGAATTGTCAGATGGTGCGTGTCATGGATTAGGCAAAGGCACACTAGATTACAGAAAAGAAGCAAAGTCTTTTATGATGGAAAAACATAATATTAAACCATTACAGGTGGTTGGCTCATGACATTACTAACAATATGCCAAGATGCTGCAAATGAAATAGGAGTACCATCTCCTTCTGCTGTTATTGGTTCAACAGATACTACTGCTATACAATTATTAGCCGCAGCCAATAGAGAAGGCAAAAACCTAGTAACTGGCTATGATTGGGAAGTATTAGTAAAAGAAGAAAACCACACAGCAATAGCTAATGAAAGTCAGGGTAGACTAACGGCTATAGCTACAGATTTTGAAAGATTTTCTAATAATACTATGTGGAATAGAACATCAGATAGAAAATTTTATGGTCCATTAAACAATACAGAGTGGCAAACATTAAAAGGCTCTGTGCAAAGTGGCATAACTAATTATTTTAGAATTAGAGGTGGGAAATTATTAATGAACCCAGTACCTACAGTAGGAGATGCAATATATTTTGAATACATTTCTGAATGGTGGGTTGATACTACAGGAAATGGTGATGCAAACGCTACTAGATATGCAGCAGATGCTAACACAACAATATTAGACGAAAATTTAATTACATTAGGCGTTATATGGAGATTTTTAAAACAAAAAGGTTTACCATACGATAACCAATTACAAGAATACCAAATTAAACTATTTGAAAAACAAGCTAAAGATGGTGCTAAACCTATCATTAGAATGTCTGGTAGTTCAAGATTGTTCTTGCCAGTAAATGAGCCAGAAGGGAACTTTACTCTGTAATGTATAATTATAAACCCAAACCAAAACCCAAACCTAAACCAAAGCCAAAGCCAAAGCCTAGAAGGAATTATTAATGGCTAATTGGTATGATGATTTATTAGATGGAGCTTCTAATTTAGCAAGTAAAGCTAGTTTTGATAATGTATTTGGAGCAACACCAGAATCAGGTAGTCTTATGGATATAGGGCAATCTTTATTAAATCCAAACTATGACCCAGAAGGAACACTAATAGGTAGAGTTTTAAGAGAAGCACCCCCTCCTGATATGTCTGATATATTAAATAATCCTGATAATCCTAATGAAACTCCACCTAATCCTGTAGATAGAACAAATGAACCAGACCCAGAACCTTTTGTTCCTTCAGAGTACACTATGAGAATGCCAGCAAAAATGTCAATGGACATTGCAGGAGTTCCAAGAAAAAGAGAAGTAGGTATGGTTGGAGGTAAACCAAGAATGCAATTAAATGCTAATACGGAAGATGAAGAAGAAATGGCAAGAATAGCACAAATTTTAAGGAATATAGGGTAAATGGCATTTCAACCAACAGGCGAAAGTACAACAGTTCCAGCACCTATTGGTGGTCTAAATACTAGAGATGCACCTGATATGATGGAACAATCTGACGCAATACGTTTAGATAACTTTTTTCCAGGCAGTACAGATGTATCGTTAAGAAATGGTTATACAAGCCATGCAACAGGATTACCTAGTACAATACAATCATTGATGGCGTATTCTTCTGGTGCTACAAACACACTATTTGCAGCAAGTGGTGCTAATATTTATGATGTTACAAGTGCAGGTTCAGTAGGCTCACCAAAAGTTACATCATTAAATAGTTCACAATTTCAACATGTTAATTTTACAATATCAGGTGGTGGTTATCTTTGGATATGCAATGGAGTAGACGCACCAAGACATTATAATGGTACTACATGGGCTACACCATCATTAAGTGGTGTTACTTCTACTACAATTAATAATGTTACAGTATTTAAAGAAAGATTATTTTTCTGTATTAATAATTCATTAAGTTTTGGGTATCTGCCTATAAACAATATTGCAGGTTCTGTATCTACCTTTAATTTAGGTAGTGTTTTTAATATGGGTGGATTTATTCAATCTATAGGGCAATGGACTAGAGATGGTGGAAGTGGTCCAGATGATTATATTGTATTTATAACTAATCATGGCGAAGCAGCAATATATAATGGTTCAGACCCTTCAGATGCTGCAAAATGGAGTTTAGTTGGTACATTTAAATTGCCTAGACCAATAGGAAAAAGATGTTTTATTAATATTAATTCTGATCTTATTCTTATATCAGAACAAGGGTTTATGCCTTTATCACAAACATTAGTTACGGGAGAAAACGCTCCAGCAAAAGCTATATCCGATAAAATAAGTGGTAGCATATTGCAATCGGTTAACAATTTTTCAAGTACATTTGGTTGGCAAGGAATTATTTATCCTAAAGGACAGTATGGTTTATTTAATGTTCCTACATCAACAGTTGGAGATTTTGACCAATATGTGGTTAATGTAAGTACAGGTGCATGGGGTAGATTTACAGGGCAAAATGCGTATTGTTGGGAATTATTAAACGGAGAGCTATATTTTGGTGAGAATACTAAAGTATTTAAAGCCGATAGTGGTGATAGTGATAACACAGCCGCAATACAAGGAGATGCTAAGACAGCATTTATTTATTATGGCGGTAGAGGTACACCAAAAAGATTTACATTAATTAGACCAGTTATGGGCAGTAATGCTGATTTACCAGTTAGTATTGGTTTTGATGTAGACTTTAATGACGGAACAAGTGTGTATACACCAAGTGCCGCAACAACAACTGGTTCTGAATGGGATGTAGCCACATGGGATGTAGCCCCTTGGGGTGGAACAACAGCAACGCAAAGTGTGTGGAGAAGTGTGTCAGATATTGGGTGGAACGCTGCAATAAGAATACGGACAAGTACAACATCTCAAACTGTTATATGGCATGCTACAGATGTATATTTTGAAAGAGGGCGAGGATTATAATGGTTATAACCGATAAAATATGGGAACAATTATTCCCATCTGTAGATTATGGTAGAGAACTTATAACCAGAAAAGATTTAGAGAAAGGAATAGAAAACGGAACTTATCAACTTTTTAAAAATGATGATTGTTCTGTAATTACTGCAAGTTTTGCAAAAACTTTAAGGATAGGTATAGCAGGAGGTAATTTAGATTCTTTGGTAAAAATTGAAGAAAAAGTTGAAAAGTATGCAAAAAAAAGACAGTATGACAATATTGAAATTGTAGGGCGTGCAGGTTGGGAAAAAGTTTTAAACGGATATAAAAAAGAAAAAGTAATTTTAAGGAAGGAAATTTAATGAGTAACGTGTTTGATAGTATATTTGGTTCACCTAAACCACCACCATCTCCAGATTATACAGGAGCAGCTACAGCCCAAGGTGCAGCTAATGTAGAAACAGCTAGAGTAGAAGGTCGTATGAATAGACCTGATGTTTTTAGTCCTTATGATCAAACTACAGTTACAGATTTAGGTAATGACAGATTTGCTATGAATTACAGTTTAACGCCTGAATACGAAAGGCAAAGAGTTAAACAAGCAAACATAGGAGAACAATATTTAGATGTAGCAGGACAAAGATTAGGAGAATTACCTTCAGGACAATTAAATTTAGGTAGTTTACCTAGCTTTCAAGGTGCTGTAGATAGAACAGGTTTCGCACCTTTAGCAACAATGAATGATTTAAGTGATTATGCAACAAGAAGTGAAGGTGCATATTATGATAGAGCTATGAGTCGTTTGCAACCTGCTATGGATATGCAAAGAACATCATTACACACAGATTTAATTAATTCAGGATTACCAGTAGGTTCAGATGCTTATAATAATTCTATGGCTCAACTAGGTCTACAGCAAAATGACCAAATGCAAGGATTAGCACAATCTTCTATTGCAGAAGGTCAACGCATGCGTCAAGGATTAGCTGGCGAAGCACAATCTATGCGTCAATCACAATTAGCAGAAGCAAGTATGATAAGAGAAATGCAAAATCAAGCTAGAGCTCAAGGTTTAGCAGATACGTTATTAGAAAGACGTTTACCAATGGAAGAACTTGCAACATTAACAGGTTCACCAAGTATTGGTTCTGCTGGTATGGGTACTGCTACAACTGGATTAAATGTTCCAGGAGTAAGTATTGCACCTCCACCAATTATGCAAGCCGCAGGAATGGCAGGTTCTGATGCTAATAATAGATACGCTTCTGAAATGCAAGGCTATGGTGCTAGAATGAATATGCTAGGTAATTTAGCAGGAGCAGGAGCAGCAGCATCTGATAAAACATTAAAAGAAAACATAGTTAAAGTAGGACAATCACCATCAGGATTCAATATTTATGAATGGAATTACTTATGGAGTCCAGAACGCTTTAGAGGTGTAATAGCTCAAGAAGTACAGAAAATTAAACCAAAAGCTGTATTATCTAATATCTTTGGTCATTTATTGGTTGATTATAGTAAACTTGATGTAAATATGGAAAGAATCTAATGGCAGTAATTAAAGCTCCTAGAAGACAACAAGATTATTTAACAGAATATGATAGACAAATGGCTCAATATTTACGTCAAATGGGTGGAAGTATTGGTGCTCAAGATATAGCAGCAGAAGCCTATGGTGGTAAATTCCCAGTAGGAACTATGACAGCTAAAATACTAAGTAGTGTATTAGCTAGAGCTTCTGAAAAAAGAGCTATGAATAGAGAAGAAATGGGTAAAGATTATAGTAGTAAGGCTTACGAAATAGCAGATGCCCAAAACAGAGGTGTTGATGCAATGCCAGGACAAATGGGCGTTAATCAAGCAGGAAATCTTGATTTATTACCTACAACAGCATTACAAACAACTGATGGTGTAACTAATAGACAACCTTATGTATTTAAAGAAGACTCTTTAAATGACGGAATTACTGGACCAATTACAAATAACGCAACAAGTTATGCAACAAACACAGCAGATGAAAGAGAAATGCTATCAAAACAAAGAGTAGACGCATTTGCTAATGCTAGTTCTGAATCACCATCAGGCGTACCATACGCAAGACAAAATGTAGCATTAACTGTAGGAGAGCCAACAGGAGATAGCACACAATTAGGCAGATATTTAAGTGGTACTTTAGAACAAGACATATTGCCAACTAATGCCAATAAAGCGTTAAGTGCATCATTAAGGGGTGCAAATATAGATGAAAGAGAATTTGCAGATTACAGATTAGATAGAAAAATGGCAACTATGCCACAAACAAAGACTGTAGAAGTTTATGATAAACAAAACAACAGAATACAAATTACAGCATCATTTAATCCAACAACAGGAAAAACTTCGTTTTTTGATGAATTACAAAAACCAATAGATATATCTCAATACACGCAAAAACCTTATGATCTAGCTGTAGACGATTATACAGTAACAGACCTTGATGGCGCTAGAGTTGTTAAATCTTTAACAAAAATTGAAGTGGCAAATGCAAAAAAATTAGGTATGGCGGTAGTAAAATATAATGCTACTCAAAGTTTTGCAGCACAAGCAAACAATATTATAGGAAAAAATATAAACGAGCCTTTAGGTTTTGACCCAGAAACTGGGGATTTAATAAATACAGATGATGGAACTATAAAATTAAAATATTATGTAGGCAATAATACTTTTACTCCTACATTAAAAGCAGAAGAAAAAGAAAAACAAATAGAAAAAGAAAATACTAATATAAATGACAATACTTCTGAATTTCAATTAAGAACTCCTGAAGAACAAATATTAGCTGAAGAAGAATTAGAAAATAGAATGAATAATGACGAAGATATGCTTCAGCAAGCAGAAAAAACTAAAGACAGAGTTTTAAATTTTTATACTACACCTAGAATTGATAGTGATGAAAGACAATTAAAAAACATAATAGAAGCAAAACGTAATGCATCAATTAATAGTAGTGCTTGGAATACTTATGATAAACAAGAAGAAACTGTAAGAGCAAGATTAATTAAAAGTAAAGAAAGTTTATCTGAAAGAAAAAGTTATTTTGAATTAAATACTAAAGCACTTAAAAAAGCAGATAAGGAAATTACTAATTTTGAACAAGATATTAAATCTATTCAACTTCTATTAAGAGATATACAAGGTCCAAATGTACGAAGAAATCCAACGAAACTTGCTGCGTTTATGCGTGGAGAAGCCAATATTGCAGGCACAACATCAAATCAAATTAAGAACTTATTAACAAGTTTAGGAGGAAGAGTGGCTTTTCAAGCTCTAGCAGATATGAGAGCCGCAAGTAAAACTGGTGGAGCAGTAGGGCAATTAAGTGATGATGAAAGAAAAGTTTTAGGTATGACAG
>Ga0209337_1002262_pt1 | contig 14126 bp, 22 predicted proteins | sample LinPmetageLP53_FD_184044 | JGI IMG/M metagenome (GOLD analysis project Ga0209337, IMG submission 184044) | Marine viral communities from the Pacific Ocean - LP-53 (SPAdes) (version 2) | ecosystem: Environmental > Aquatic > Marine > Oceanic | place: Pacific Ocean | collected 2010-02-08
CCACTTGGACCTTCCAGTTATATCAAGCCCGATGGACACTGTAACTGAATCAGCAATGGCAATTACTATGTCTGATGCTGGTGCCCTTTCTATCATTCACAGATATAACACAATCCAAGAGCAGGCGTCCCTCGTAGGTAAAGTTCTTTTTCACGACGAACAAGCTAAAGTTGGTTTTGCTATTGGAATGACTGACTACCTAGAACGAGCGCGCGCCTGCATCCTCGTCGGCGCGCCGGTTGTTTGTGTTGATGTTGCACACGGCCATCACAGTATGATGGAATCCTGTTTAAAAACTCTTAAGGACAAGTACGGAAATTCAATCCATATCATGGCAGGCAATGTGGCCACACTAGAAGCCTTCGATGCCTTGGCATCCTGGGGCGCCGATTCAATTCGAGTTGGAATAGGTGGCGGATCAATATGTTCTACAAGGATGGTTACTGGACACGGAGTTCCAACACTGCAAAGTATTTTTGAATGTGCGAAGACTACTTATGAGACAAAAATAATTGCCGATGGCGGCATTAAAACAACAGGAGATATGGTGAAAGCTTTAGCAGCCGGCGCTGACTTTATAATGGTCGGATCGATGCTTTCTGGCACCAATGAAACTCCTGGTGAGGTATTCATGAGTGAAACAGGGGAAAAATACAAAAAATATAGAGGTATGGCCTCGAAAGAAGCACAACGAAGTTGGCGCGGAAAAAATTCAACCGCCGAAGGCGTCTCAACTGTGGTCCCTTATAAAGGGCCCGTTAGTGATATCCTTGAAGATATCGCTGGTGGCATTCGCAGCGGCTTATCTTATACGGGGGTGCGTAATATTAAAGAACTTCAAAATCGAGCAGATTTCATTTTACAATCAAGCGCCGCCCAGCTAGAAAGCAACACACATATCCTCTGGAGACACAAATGAGTGATCCAACTGTGCCGGACGTAAAAAGCAGAAAGAAGATTATGTTTTACGAGTCAGAGGATAGACAGGTTAGATTACGTGTCCGGTGTGAATTTGATGGTATAACGCAATCACAGTTCTTCAGGCTGATGATCACTGGTTATATTAATAATGATGATTTGATCTTCACTTTCCTTGACAAGTGCAAAGAAACTTATGGTTTTCAAGGACAACAAAAAAGAAATAAAATTAAAACAATAAAAAATAAAACAAAAGATGTCGTCAAAAAGTTCTCTCTCGACGAGGAAGAAATTGAAAACATTTTTGATATAATAGAAACGGAGACAAATTTATAATGAAGTGTTTAGAAGCGTGTAGAAAATTTGAAACATCTTGTCCTGTCAAAGACTGCCGCCACTGGATAGATTTCGAACAGGAACTTAATTGTGTGTTTGAGAGTGTGTCGAAGAACGGATCAATGACTTTAAGAGAGGTGGCAGAACGTCTGAACATAAGTTATGTCAGGGTAAAACAGATACAAGATAAGACAATGAACAAATTAAAAGAATCTTTAAACAAAAAATAGTCATTTATATAAATAAAGTTCTATTTATAATGCATGCCAAAAGAGCATCTTAGGAGAAAAACATGAAAAAACAGCTTTTGAACGAAACAGAAATTCGCAAGATGATGAAATTTGCGAACATCGGCCCTCTCAGCCCGGGGTTTGTTGACCGACTAAATGAGTCCGCGATGGTTGAGGCAGATGGACTTCCAGGTGAAGAGGACGAAGAGGACGAAGAGGCCGCCGGCGGAATGACTTCGCCTGATGCTGAGATGTCGATGGATCCCGATGATATGGGTGGGGAAGAAGACGAAATGTCTATGGAGCCCGAGCCCGACATGGGTGGCGAAGGCGGAGATGTTGTCTCACAAGCGCTAACTAAGATTGGCGATTCAGTGCGTGCCACTCAAGAGGCTTTCAGATTACTCGGTGAACCAGGAGTAGCGATTGCTAATGCAATGAGCGTCGAGGACGGAGGCGCCGCAGATGATGAGCCAATGGGTGAACCAATGGATGAGCCAATGGGTGATCCAATGGGGGAGCCAGATGCCGATGCAGCTGCCTTACCCGATGTCGATGTGGTTGATGATGAAGAAGAAGATGTAGGCCCCTCGCCTGATGGCGTAATGGAAGAAGTAGCACGACGTGTTGCTAAAAGATTGCGTAACATGAAGAGACAAGATCGCTTCTAGGAGTGATCGTAAAAGCTGTAAAAAGGCAGGCCTTCGGGCCTGCCTTTTTTTTTAACCTATAGGAGAAAAAATTGGAATTCGAATATGCGTTGTTAATGTTTGCCTCGGGCGTACTTGCGCATGCTTTCTTGATTAGAATATTAGGTTTGTGGAGCAAAAGCTTATTATATAAGCTTACTTTTATAAACTGTTTGGCTATATTAAGACTATGTGAAAACACATCAAAAGAAATATTAAAAGCAGTCAGCCCAGAGGGCGACCGGTCAATCGACGTAATATTTAAGTATTGGCACACAATGGCCTTGCATTCTTTGAAGAATGTAATCCCTGATGCCGCTTGGAGAGATATATCGGTAGAAGACTGGGACCAAGCAATGAGAATTCTTTCAGCAATAGAAAAAGGAGTTGAAAAAGATGAAGAAGTTAAATGAGGCTAGCCCTCCAAAAGAAGAACAGCAAGACGACCCCAGCGCCAGCATGATTTCAATGCTGATGCCGGAAGAGAGACCAGAACTTAGGGTAACTGGCATATATGGAGATGTTAACGAGGACAAAGCGTCGGAAGCAGTATATGGCCTGCACGCGCTCCACCTGACAGGTCAGAAACAGGTTGTTGCTAATCCTGAAGATCCGGAGTCTGAAGTCTACATGTCATATGAGCCGATAGAATTTATTATTTCGACTCATGGAGGATTAGCGGCAGAGATGTTTTCTGTATACGACACAATAAGGGAAGTTAAAGAAACAACACCGGTTTGTACCAAGGGCCTAGGAAAAGTAATGTCTGCCGGCGTGCTCTTGCTGGCATGCGGTACCAAGGGAGAACGTCGTATTGGGAGATACTGTCGCGTGATGATCCATGGAGTTATGGCCGGCCAGCACGGATATCTTGCTGACGTTGAAAACGAATTTAAAGAAACAAAAGCTATTCAAAAAATGTACGTTCAAGCGTTGTCAAACGAAACGAATATGAGTGAGGCCTATGTACGAAAACTAATGAACAAAAAAACTAACGTTTATTTAGATGCAGAAGAAGCAGTAAAATTGGGAATTGCAGATATAATTTTCTAATTATATAGGGGTTTTATAATGAACAAGAACGATATGCAGTATATGAGAGAGAACCATCTCAAGAAGATAGAGACTAGCGATCCTTTAAAATTGATACTAGAAACTATAAGCGAGGTGTTGGAAGTTGAAGGGGTCTTGAAAAGCCGGCGCACCCTCAGAGAGCAGATGGAGGGAGTCTCGTTAACTCTAGAATCAATTCCAGAGATCTCGGTTACAGAACTTGGTTGGACCGATGTACGAACGGTGGGAAATCAAGAGGTTTCAGGTCCAGCTAGAAATCAACTTCTGCAGTTTACGAGGAATATTCAAGGCTCTGGCCTAGAGGAAAAAGTAAATTCTCTAGCAGAATTTTACAATAATCCTGATTCAATTAACCTAGAAGGAGCTTCTCCCGGCCAAAGAATTGCAAACGCCTTGTCTTATCTTGTGTTTTATAAAACATTAACCAAGGTGATTTCAAACTTCAATGCAGCATCTGCCGGATTCAACTTTGAAGCGTTCCTTGCTGTATTGCTTGAGGGCGCCCAAATTAAAGCGAATACCGGCACAATTGCAGACTTTACAGCCGGAGACAACACACCCATTAGCTTGAAGCTTTATGCTGAAGATTCGGCGAAGGTCGGCGGAAGTTTTGTAGATCTTGTAGGCGATTTAGTAAGCCCACAGTTCTCTCCTCACGACTTCATGCAATATGTCGTGGTGCTAAAGTCTTTTGAAGGTGCCTCGCAAGGCTTAGACGTTAAGGGCCAACTTAAATTCTACCGGTTTAATTTTACTTTAGACAACGTAGCAAATATTGTATTAAACTCTTCGGGCCACTCAGTACAATGTATTGAGTTGCCAGCCGAGTTCATTCAGCAAATAAAGGCAGGCAACGACGAGTACGACTTTAACGCCACGCTCCCTAGTCAAGAGAACCTGCCTTCAACAGAGGAAATGGAAACTATGTTTGTCGGAGAACTTGAAAAGCAGTTAGCGCAAACTTTCACTGTTAACATTAGGAGAGGTGGCCAAGGGCCTACTGATTTCAAACTCAACATTTCTCCCGAAGACCTAGTTGAATTTACAAAGGGTCCGTTTGACTGGGCAAATAACGACAATTTTTTCAAACCGGTTGCTAAGTTCAAAGAAGGCGAACTCGAAGTGATGCGAGGCGTCAGCCCAATTAATAAAACGAACAAGGCACTTGGAGATGCAGTTGTTGCTGCTTTTGGTAATAAAGGCCTTTCAGATATTGAACTGAAATTAATAGCCAAATCTGTTTCTCAGGCGAACGAAGTAGTGGTCCAGTCGTTTTCTGCAACAAGACAAAAAGACAAGAGAAGAGAGCTTTTAAGACAGCCCGGTACGTTTGCATCCGCACAGGAGTCAGTTGATTTTTATAATAAATTGACTGATCCTGAACTAAAGAAAAAAGCCTTGCTGAACTCGAAAGGAGTGCTCTCCACTTTACAATTCGACTTAAATAGAACACAAGTGTTAAACATTGAAACCATAGCTGGAGGATATTCTCCCCTGCCCAGTGGTCAAGAGTCTGTTGATATTGGTGCGATTATGATTGGAGCAGAATATGTCCAACAAGTATTAAACAAGTTAACTGAAGAACTCAACCAAGGCATCTTTCAAATATTTCAAAGTGTTAAAATGATTCAAGAGGGCAGCTACGCCTTCATGGCCGGCGGTCTACAAGACGATACCCAGGCCGAAAAAGCAATTAACGCATCAAGAGATGTAGAAGCCAAAACCCAAGAGTTGCGGCCCGAGCAAGGCGAACAACTAAAGCTAGATTTATAAATTTAACTTAAAGCTTGATTTGTTTTATAATGTTATTATTCTATAGTACAGAGAGGTACATATGTCTAAAGTGTATTCTAGTAACCTAGATTTACAACAAAAAATTCTTAATGGAGTGAACAAGCTAGCGGACAACGTAGCTGTCACACTTGGCCCCAAAGGTCGTAATGTTGTCTTGTGCAAGAAAAACGCAAATCCGGTGATCACCAAAGATGGGGTCACAGTAGCTGAATTTGTGCAGCTTGAAGACCCATTTGAAAACACAGCTGCACAAGTTTTAAAGCAAGCAGCCTCGGAGACGAACAGTTCGGCCGGCGATGGAACAACCACCTCCACTGTGTTGGCCAGAGAGATTGTCAACAATAGTCAAAAGTATTTGGTGGCAGGTAGTTCGCCTATTGAACTAAAAAGAGGAATGGACAAGGCTTTAAATGTCATACTAGACAGGATATCAGAACTTTCTAGACCTGTCGACTCAATCGAGGACATAGAAAGTGTCGCTAGTATTTCAGCCAACAACGACAGGGAGATCGGCCGGCTAATTTCTTCTGCTGTTGAAAAAGTTGGCCATGATGGTTCTATTCTGGTAGAAGATGGAAAATCTTTTGAAACATCTCTAGATTTAGTAGAGGGCTTCAGGTTCAACTCTGGTTATTTCGCACAAGCATTTGTGACCAACGAAAGAAAGAATTCGATTGAGTACGAGGATGTTCTCCTGTTAGTGACAGATCACAAGGTAGATAACGTGGCTAAAATCCTGCCCGTACTAGAGTTAGCAGCTAGAGAGAGTAAACCTTTGCTAATTGTTGCGGAACAGGTTGAAGGTCAGGCGTTAGCAGCGCTCATTATGAATTCAGTAAGGGGAAGTATGAAGGTTGCTGCCGTAAAAGCTCCGGGATATGGCGAAGAGAGAACAAACTCACTAAATGATCTCTGTCTCGCGACAGGGGCACAGTTTGTGAGCCGCGTATCTGGAAAACAACTAGAAGAAGTGACGTTAACTGATTTTGGGTTTTGTAAAAAAGCAGAAGTACTAAAGAATTTTACAACGCTTATGGGCGGCCAAACAGATTATGAGGGCGTAGAAAAGAGGATTGAATCTCTAAAAAACGAGATAAAACAAACCGATTCGCATGCTGACTGTAAAAAGCTGCAGAGGAGAATAACACGCTTGGCCTCGGGAGTTGCGATTATTAGAGTCGGCGCCGCAACAGAAGTAGAAATGATAGAGAAGAAGCACAGGGTCGAGGATGCGCTTGAGGCGGTAAGATCTGCTCAAGAGGGCGGCATCGTACCTGGCGGAGGATCAACGCTACTAAAATGTACAGATTTTGTACTAGATGATCTAGAAGAAGACCAACGAATTGGGTGCGAAATAGTAAGGACGTCGCTCCAGGCACCCATCAGGCAGATGGCTATGAATGCAGGCCTGAAGCCTGATCTCATTGTCGACAGAGTTGTTAACAGTGATGGATTGGGATGGGACTTTAAGAATCTGAAGCTAGCAGACATGCTTCAAGAAGGTATTATTGACCCGGCAAAAGTAACCGCAGTGGCGTTAAGAAACGCTGTATCGGTAGCCTCGACATTGATTACAACTAGTAATGCGATTATAGAGGAATAGAAAATGAAGGTTAAAATCACACACACTGTTGATTACGATGAAATACCAGCAATCATAAGCAAAATGGTACTTGATTGTAGGGAGAGACTTAAAAAGGCATCCATGTTCAGTTTCAATATGCGAAACTTAAAGAATGCTACCATAGAAATAATACAGGTCCAGAATGATCTAGATTTGATCTCCTCGAAACTCGAAGACTGCCTCAACATAAGTGCGGGCTACGAAGAAGCCTACAGTTCAACGGAATATACAGAAACAGTATCAGAAAGACAGGAGGATACAAATGAGAATGACAACTAAGGGAGATTTGATATATATACCGTCAAATGTAACACTCTATGTTAACGACGGATCCGGAGCGGTGCAAAAGATAATGAAATTAAGCAAGCCAACTAATTTATTAGTAACAGAAGTAAAGTCAAAATCTTATGAAATATTATATGAGGGCGAAAAGTGGTTAGTAAACAAGAATTTAGCATACGAGGTAAAAAATGATTAAGTTAGTAGAAGTGGTAACAAACCCAACCGCTTACAATTCTGAGATTGGTATGGTAGAAAATGATTTTCGCTTGAGAACTTTCTATGTTAATCCTTCGTTTATTGTTTCAATGATCGATTGTGAAAAACTGAACAGTGCACATCAGAAAGCACCTGTTGTTGAAAAGCTTTTACCAGAAGCAAGATTTACAAAAATAGCAATTGCTTCTGGAGTACACGGTACAACCTTTTACAACATACTGGGATCCCCTGACGATCACATGAATATTCTAAAAAAGGCGAAGAAATGAAATATGTTATCTTCGCAAAGCCAGCATGCCCTTTCTGTGTTAAAGCAGAAGAATTTTTAACTGAAAAAAAACAGAACTTCAAGACTGTTAATTTTCAAGAAGACCAACAAGAAATTTTGCAGGAAATTAAAGAGGCTTACAGTTGGAATACCGTGCCTATTATACTTAAGGTACATGATACAGCCAGAATAGAGTTGATTGGAGGCTATACTGATTTGGTAGAAAGCTTAAAGCAGAAGTAAGATGCACACGTTATATACTGATGATCTAATAGAGATCAGCCTGCAGAGCAATGAACACCTCGATGCGCTGATAGATTTAATTAAAGGCAAAGTAAAAGCTGAAGAAGATTTAAAGTCTCATGTATTTTCACTAATGTGTGAGTTGGTATGGATAAACTCAAATGTATTGTTTATAATGAGAAGAGACTTTCAAGAACCAAAATTCAAGGGCCCTGATCAAAAAGAGGTTCTGGTGTCAGAGCAAACACTAGCTACTCTGACATCTTTGATGATTGCCAAGGCTCAGGCTACCAAAGACCTTAGCAAACTATCCTATTCTATATGTTTACACTAAACTACCATCTGTGTGTGGGCGTCGTCTTTTTTTTGATGGCGAACGTCATTGCTTGGTTTCAGTTTAATGGCCAGTTTCTTTGGGAAGCATGGCAGGACAAGCCTTTTCTGACAAATCTGTTTTTAGCCATACCGACAGGCCTGTGTTTTTGGCATGCAATCAAACATATATTTCTCTACTCTGGTGAATACTGGTCTTCAAAACTGATAGGCTTTGGTGTTTCCAACTTTGTTTTTGCGATCTTAACATATATTTTTCTGAAAGAAAGTATGTTCACTCCTAAAACCTTAGCATGCTTAATATTAGCTGGCTTTATAATAGCAATACAAATATTTTGGAAGTAATTATATGTCGCGCCACAAAAGGGACATGAAACGGCTTCCTTTAAATATCTGATCTTCTACTTATTAAGAGGACGACTCGATGAAATATGTTGTAGATAAAAAAGTATTATCAAAAAAGTGCAAACCTTGTGAGAACATTACGCAGGGCAAAGTCTTAGGAGCACGCCTCTTAGAAATTTTAAAAGAGCAAAAAGACGCTATCGGGTTAGCTGCAAATCAAGTGGGTGTTGATGCAGCAGTCTGCGCTATTCATGTTGAGAAACCCCTCTTTTTGGTTAACCCGAAAATTGTTGGAAAATTTGGAAAAAGTTTTTTTCAAGAGGCTTGTCTATCCTTTCCAGGTGACTATGTTCTAACAGAACGATGGACAGACATAGTCGTAACAGCGGATAATCATAGAAAAAGCTTGATATTCAGCTTTGAAAAAAATGCACTTGAGTGTGTTTGTGTACAGCACGAGATTGACCACTTAAACGGCGTGACTATGTTCGATAGAGCCGCAGACATGGAGAAAGCAAATGGCAAGAATTAATTATGGAAACTCAATTCCTTCAGAAAAAAAGAAAACCAAACAGGGTAACGGCGTATATACCAAAAAGCCAGCGTCAGGTGGCGAAACATTTTATGGCGACCACCGATCTGGAAGTCCGCCGAGTACTCGTCGACGCCGCCGCAAACCAAACAGAGGTCAGGGCCGATGACAGAGGAATTTAAACCTATCTGGAAAGAGTTGGCGATCCCGGTGGAGGAGGAACGACACCTTTATGAACAGTGGAAAGAGCAACAAAAGAAAGACCAAGATATCAAAGAAGAAGACGAGCATATCTTGATAATTGATATCTAACAAGGGGAAAATTATGCGTGTTTATGTACCAGACAAAAAGTACAACACGATCAACGAAGTATTGAAGGAGTTGTATCTCTTGCGCCAAGCGATTGATTACGATTCAGGAACCGTCGACTCTAGGTTGGTTTTGCTTGACAAGATCAGAGCTAAAATCCAAACCTTGTTAGAAGACCAAGCTTAACTAAATTTTCATAAAAGGAGTATATTATGAAATTTTTGCTTTCAGCCTTCGTGCTGATGATGATGCTGTCAGTCTCAGGCTGCAGCGAAGACGACACTAGTGTTGTCACTACTGGTGATGTTGAAGTAGAAGACGTACAAGTCGACACTGTGGAAGAAACCACAGCTGCCGATGTTGTTGTTGATTCTACAGAAGATGTTGCTATAGTAGAAGAAGGGGATTAGTCCCCGCGCCTTCGGGCGTTTTTCTAGCCCTGTGGTGGAATTGGTATACACAACAGACTTAAAATCTGTCGCCCAACACGGGCATGCGGGTTCGAGTCCCGCCAGGGCTACCACCTATTCCGGCTTAGCTCAGCAGGTAGAGCAGACGGCTGTTAACCGTCTGGTCGCTGGTTCGAATCCAGCAGCCGGAGCAAATACAAGGGCTCTTAGCTCAGTTGGTTAGAGCCCCCCGCTCATAACGGGGTAGTCCTCGGTTCGAGTCCGAGAGAGCCCACCAAACAAGGAAAATTATGTATAATTTAGGATACGCATGTATCAATATGGGACTAAGCAATCAGTCCAAGGCCGACCGAGTCACTACAAATCGATCTATGATCCGTAGGACTTTTAAGGCGAAGGGCCTCCCTTACGTCTCCGAGCTAGCAGTTCAAAACTGTCTAGACCTTGAAAAAATCATCCAGTGGAATGAGGATAACGGAATTAAGTTTTATCGTATGTCTTCTGATATTCTGCCATGGCACAGCGAATATGAGTTGGAAGAGCTGCCTGATTTCAGAGCGATCGCAGCTTCTCTTCACCGTGCAGGATCACTAGCAAAGTTATATGGTCAGCGTATCACAACGCACCCTGGTCCTTTCAACAAGCTCACCAGCCCGCGCGCGCATGTTGTGACAAACACACTTGTTGATCTGGAAAATCATGGTAGAATTTTTGACCTCATGGGGCTGCCGCGCTCACCCTATGCCAAGATTAATATTCATGTCGGCGCGCACTACAATGATAAACAGATGGCCATCGGTAACTTTTGTCGTAACTTTGAACGGCTCTCTGAGTCCGTGCGCTCCAGACTGACCGTCGAGAACGATGACAAGGCTAGCCTGTATTCGACCAAGGAACTGTATGACGAGATCTACACTCGCATCGGGATCCCAATCGTCTTCGATTATCATCACCACAAGTTTTGCACTGGTGATCAGGATGAAGAAGAAGCACTGTTGACTGCATGTATGACGTGGGGTGACGTTCGCCCCGTCGTACATTATTCACAGTCTAGATCGTTCGAATATAATGATCCCAAGATCCGAGACAATGCACACTCTGATTCGTATTGGACACCAGTCAACCTTTACAATCTGGATCTGGATGTTATGTTAGAGTGTAAACACAAAGAGCTTGGTCTTCTCAAGATGAAGCAACTCATGGAGGTGAGCGGATGAAAACGAAAGCAGAAAAAGACGGTGACGAACTGTTCAAGGTTCTAGTGGCTTCTGGAATCTTATGTATGATTTTAATTAAGTTGATGGTCTAGCCATATCTGCGCCCGTAGCTCAGTTGGATAGAGCAACGGCCTTCTAAGCCGTAGGTCACTGGTTCGAACCCAGTCGGGCGTACCAATTTTATGAAGTGGTTTCTTTATATTTTACAATGCGCTGACGGTACCTATTATACAGGTGTAACCACAGATATGAAGCGGAGGCTAAATGAGCACAACACTTCAAAGCGCGGCGCAAAGTATACCAAGACTAGAAGACCGGTCAAAGTAGTTTATCTCTCAGAATATGAGGATAGGTCTTCTGCTCAGAAAGCTGAGTACGAGTTTAAACAGCTAACAAGAAAACAGAAAGAGAGTATTATCAATGAAGGGCAACAAACTTATCTTCTCGAAGTATAAGGAAGAAAGAATCAAAGGCTATAGGAAGCTGATTAAAGAACAAAATGGTTCTTATAGTCCACCCAAAGATATTATCGGAGACATCTGTGAAGCCATGCTGGCACAAGGACACAAGGTATCAAAGAACGATGTCGAGGCTTACTTACGCGCATCTTACGCTGCTTTCGATCGCAGATATTACATGGATATAAGAAGGTAGTTTACAGCCGGTAAGAAGTTTTTATGTTCTTTTTACCGGGGTGTATCTCCTCGCTCTTATAAAGCGTAGAAAGAGTAGTTGGTTACACGTGGGTTCAAACCCCACCACCCCGACCAAACATAGGTGAACAATGAAGATCGATTTATACGGAGATGAAATAGGAAGCGTAGACTATGTATCGCACATGGGCTCAGATTTGACAGTGGTCAATTCTGCACGCGTGAGTTTCGGCGTCGAGAAACAACAGTTAGAAGAGAAAGATAAGAAACTGATTAATTATTTGCTTAAACATAAGCACACTTCTACACTAGAGCACAACCTAGTCACATTTAGGTTTACCGTGCCCTTGTTTATCAGATCCCAGCATCAGCGTCATCGCACGTGGTCGTACAATGAAATATCCAGACGTTACACTGAAGTTGGGATGAGGTTCTATGAACCAAAACAGTTCAGAACTCAGCATACCTCAAACAGACAGGCCAGCAACGTAGATGAGCTTTCAGATCCGCTAATCGACCCCGAAAGTTTGGCCGGAGGAAACCACGCCAGCTATCTGGTGTCGGCACACCACAAGGCGAGCGTGCGGCTTTACGAGAAACTTTTGGTTAACGGTGTTTGTCGGGAGCAAGCCCGCGGTGTGTTACCGCAGAACATGTATACAGAGTATTATGGCACAGTCAATCTCAACAACCTGCTGAAGTTTGTTGAGCTAAGATCGCATGAAGGAGCACAGTGGGAGATTCAAAAAGTCGCTTCTGCGTGTCTTGAGATTGCAAGACATCTTTATCCTGTTACCGTTGGTGCTTATATTAAAAACAGAACGTAAGGACTACTTACTATATGGACAAGTTCAAACCAGCCTTAAATTTTTTGCTCGCAGACGTATGTATAATCGTCGTAATGTTCGCAATTTATAAAGCCTGCTACTAAATTTTTTTACTCGGAGCTATTTACTTTACAATGTACCTACCACTAACAGGATACAAAGAAAAGGACAGTTTCGAGGAAAAAATGAGCATTAAACCGATTACAGCGCCAGACCCGAGTATCGTGCAGCCTTTGGACAGAAGCCAAAAAGTGCAGCAAGAGACACAGAAAGTAGAGCAGGTGCAACCAAAACAAACTGAAGAAGCACAAGGTTTGACAGAAGAGCAGAAGAAAATGGTTGTTGATGGATTTTATTCTAGCAACTCTATGAGCACGCAGGATTTTATGTCACTGTATGCACAATCTAAAGACGAACCATTTGAAGTGTTGGACAAAGTTATTGCAAAGCTCAAGGAAAATGTAGAGGCTGCCGGTGATGCCATAGAAGCCATCTCTGACATGGCAGAAAAAACATCAAAGGACAACCTAGCACTTCAAGTCCTACAGAAAACACTAGAGGCAATGGACGAGAACAGTGGGGACAGATAGTTTTTTGTTCATCCACGTGAAAGTACTTTACTCACATGCGCGTGTATATACATTATGAGTATGAAGAAAGGCGATTTAGTAAAGTTTAGAAGCCAGGTATACGGCTCTAGCCCATATGGTATTGTAATCACTGATCCGAAGCGCCGGCCATCGAGTAAACTTTCAGGGAAGCGAGGACCTTCAGTGCATGTCGTTTGGAGCGATAAGCGCACTCCATCTGGAAATTATCAGACATCGTTATTAAAGGTTTTCAATGAAAGTAGGTGATCTAGAAGTAGGTGGAATCTATAGACTTTCTCATGATCCTCGGGTCGGTTACCAAACCGCGCCCACACCGATGGAGGAGGCATCTAGGCTAGCCCTGTTTGTACTTAAGCGAAAGCATACACGATATGACAAGCCGGCTAACGAAATGCGCGAGCCGCTCATCTACGTTGGTCCCAAGATGGTCTACGGAGGCAAAAATGGCGACTTGGTTATAAATGAGAAGGTTCATCACTTTGTTAGACCTAACGGAAAACGTCTCTATATTTATGGAGAACACATTAAACACATTTTGCCCTTTACACAGGGCTAGCTAGTTCCTATGGTATTAGCGTAACGGAGCCACAGGAGGACGACCCAATGGCATACATCACAGACGAGAATGGACACTATAAGCGCACGGTGCGCTGCGGACACTGCTACGAGAAGGAGCACAACAAGAGTGCTTGCCCCAAGCGCAAGCAAGACCTCAAAGATAACGTCGAGCGTTATACGAAAGAGCTAGCTGAAAACAAGTTTGTTCATGATTATCAAAGAACCAACACTGAACGATATCTCAATCACAGTAAGAAACAGCTTGAGACGATGGCGAATCGAGGCAAGAACCGTAAGTGCGGCTTTTGCAGTGAACCCGGCCACACCCGCCGTACTTGTTCACATCGCAAAGAGCAAACTAAAGAGCATCTAGCTAAAACTATGGATATACGCAAGAAGGCCGCTGCGCGCATGATGGATGCGGGCTTTGGCCCCGGTAGCCTGATTTCAGTCAAGGGCGGCGAGCATCTGGCTGTTGTTACCGAGGTTCGCTTCGATGATATTGTTCAAGGACATGCTCCGAGCAGAGATGCCTATTTTCATGGAGCGCATGGAATCAGGTATCAATACGTTGTGCCCGTGCAAGACCGTTGGGCTGGCAACCAGACTCAGGGAGGCTGCTATTTTCCTCTGGAGTATCTGAACATTAACGACAT
>Ga0209337_1002263_pt1 | contig 14125 bp, 3 predicted proteins | sample LinPmetageLP53_FD_184044 | JGI IMG/M metagenome (GOLD analysis project Ga0209337, IMG submission 184044) | Marine viral communities from the Pacific Ocean - LP-53 (SPAdes) (version 2) | ecosystem: Environmental > Aquatic > Marine > Oceanic | place: Pacific Ocean | collected 2010-02-08
ATGATCTTATTACTGTAGGCCAGACTGTCGATAATGCAATAAATAACATGGCAGACACAATATTAGATCAAGATGTTTTGTCTTACGTGTTAAGTGATAATTTTAAAAGTTTTTTCGAATCAGCGGATGTTACTAATGATGTCTTCAGCGCCACTGGAATTACTTTAAACGAAATAAATACAAGAATAGATGAAGAATTTTTAAAAGATACAAAATCAATCTATCTAGACAAACTAATAATAACACCTCCACAGTTATTTAATCCTAATGGTCTTATAAGAAATGATAGTATTCCACAGGCTGCCCCCGTTGGCACAGAGCCTGGTAAAATATATCAAACAAACACGAATAGATCTTTCCCAGGTAACATAACAGAATTTAATTGGTGGGCTTGGTTTCTTAAGCAGAAATACCCGTTAACAACTAAGCTAAAAGATGTTTACAACAATCCAGAATGGTGGTATGTAATGTTAAGAAATTATACTGGTTTGGATCTATCGCCAGATGATGTAAATAAACGTCAATTCCCACCTAGCCTATTACTTCCAGACTTAATTAGTTATTTTGATCCTAATTCTGCAGATGGATATTTTTCTGCAATAGAGAAGAAAACAGAACAAACTGGCGCCGACGCCGACCTTTTAGCTTTCGGCAATTTGCCTAGCCTCCTTGATATAGACGGAGATAATTTAAAATGGTACAACTGGATAAGAATTTCACCAGGCCTTCGAAAGCTTATGCCAATAATGTCTCAAAGACAGCAAGATGGTTTAAACGTTACACTTGGTACCGAAAATCACAACATTGCTTATGCTTTTATGGAATTGACAATTGCGGAAGCTGCAGGTTTAGAAATCGACAGAATAAGAAAGTTTTTTCCGGATATATCTGACGTTTTCTTTTTAGAAAAAACATCTATAATTTTTACAGTTGCTGAAAGGTATCAAACAGAAGTCGTAAAGGAAATAGAAGATTTTCAAGGTTTTACTATAGATGAAGATGGACAAGTAATCCTAAATGCAGAAAAAGATATTGTGACGTCTGGTCCCGGTTTTGAAAGAGAATGGAACGATGGAAAAGGCCATCCTGGTAGATATGGCATTCATCCGTTTTATTTAGTATACGAAAAAATGTTTAGAGATCCAGAATTAATCTTCAATAAAGAGCCAGGTGAAATGATAGATTATTTTTCTATGGACAAAGATTTAGTGAACAAAGAATTGTTTGATTTTCTTTCTGAAGATTCAGTAGCTGGCTGGACAGGCACTAGTCAAGAAAGCCAAGTCGACCGCATGGGAATTAACGCTTATAATTTTGACAAAGACAATAAAAATCTAAATTTCAATCCAAATATATTAAAATATGACATGCCATTTACTGAATTTAGAAATGCTCCTGGAATTGAAGGAAGAAACTTAGTACAAGATTTAACAGAAATCTTTTCTTCTACAGAAGGAGGCGAGCAGTTAGACGCAATTGCCAGTAGCATGCAGGTTGCACAAAATAATGTTAGTCTAGTCAATCAAAATGTTACCCTGCCTTTAGAACATAATATTAACATGCAAACGTCAGAAATAAAAGATGCGTACCACGTTTTAAAAGGAAAAATTGATACGTCTCTTATGGATAAAAATTCTCCTCCGTTACCTTTTTCTGAAGATGCTGTTTTAGATCAGACATATAATTTTTCTTTTTCTGATAATTTTAAAGACCCTGCAATAAAAACAATTGTTAGTAGTTTATATTCTAAAACCGATGCAGCTAATATACTAAATCAATATAGAAACCCCACTACAGCTCCGAACGGTTCCGATTCAGAAATTGATCTTGTATCTTTTACCGGCTTAAACGAAAGTATTTTAAATAGTGGCGCAAAAAACCCCTACATGTTAGAACCAATAAACTTTAGATCTCAATTATTTGGTAAATTTGTAACAAATAAATTTTTTGATAAATTTGATAGTATCTATGACGATAAGTTTGCTTTTAATAAAGATTGGGTATCTGAGAACAAAGACACCTTTAGAAGTAACTTAGAATATTTTATGTCATCATACGCGTACTCTGGTTTACAATATGCTTATTCATCACAAATGTTTTCAAAGTTAAAAAACTCTAGACTTCATGAACGTGGAATGATGAAAAAAATATGGAAAAAAATATTAAAAAGTCCTTTTACAAGTGATGTTGATCCAAGGTGTCAAGATCTGTTTGAACAAGTTAGCGCACCTGCAACTGGTGACAGGGCTGCAACGGAAACAGACTTTTTTCAAATTGATAGTGTTAAACAGAACATTATGGAGTTTTATAAAAAATCATTATGTAAAGATTTATATGAAACTTCTTCAGACTCTACCAACGCAGCAACACTCGCTCTTATAGAGGGGATGGTGTCTTTGATTGTAAAAGTATACGCACTGGAGATGTGCCTCGCTGCAGTAATAGCTTGGGATAGTTTTGACGTTGAAGATATTATACAAGACAAAACACTGGTAAAAATCATTAAACAAAATATTTCAATGGACTTTGATGTTGAAGGAGACGAAAACACAAGAGGCCTTTCATTTTTTATTAATGATATAGTAAAGAAACAAGAAGGCTTAGACGCAACAAGAATGGCACAGACTCTTTATGAAGGCAGTAGTTTAGAATTTTTAATTTCTATAGAAGCTGCGCAAATTTCTTCTGTTATAAAAAATATATTCGCCAACAGCTTTCCTTTGAATACTAGTTTAGAGTTAGATATATTAAAAAATTCAGATGTTGACTTTGTTGAATTATACAAACAAGAGCTTAGAGATTCTGACGATCTTTTTCCAGCAATAAAGTATGGCGCTTTGTATAATGAAGAAACTAAAGAAAATGAATATGTTCTTGACGCTAGTTTTAAAAACAACATCTATACAATGAACTATGGCGATCCTAATAAAAGACCTTTAATACCAATTGAAGATTTTGATATAGAAGATTCAAAATCAGATATATTTGGAGAGTATAAGACAACAATAGCTTCTGGAGAGCCAGGCAATCGTCCAGGACCTTCGCGTGATAACCGAAAAGGAAACAAAAGCTATCTTCATTCACCACTTTGTAATTATTATAACAAGCATGCACCAATTGTAGGAAAAGAAGTCGAAAGCTACAATCCAAAAAAACAGTATACTGTACAGTATAAAGACTGGAAAAGTTCGACTGCTATTGGTGGAGCTACAACTAGCGCCGAACTCGCGGTCGAATTTGGAAAGCTCGGCGCATTGAACAATATTAAAAATGAAGTATTTGGTTTTAATGAGCAAATTCATTTAGAAAATTTTCAAGAAACCACTGTTGGAAACAACTTTAATGCTAAATTAGGAAATATAATTTTTCAAACATACATTAAAGTCGAAGACTATTCTCCTGGAGAAAAAAGAGGCTACAACTTGCCTATTTATATTGACAACCAAGGTCAATTTACAGAGCCGTGTGAAGGGTCTTCGTTATTTACCGAGCTAGACGTTGACGACTATGACGAAATATTAAATGAATTATTAAACGGTAGAGAAGCAGAAAACAATATTTTCAAATGTCACATGTTTGGCACTATACCTATACCAGTCTGGAGTTATTATTATACTCAAATCTTCATGAAAAAGATATTATCTTATGAAATTGAAGGAGGTATAAAGCCACTAAGATTGCTTTATATGAAATATGGATTAGCGCCTTTCTTTAAAAAAGTAAGTTATGGAACTAGAATGGTGTACACAACTCCATATCCGTTTTCTTTACCAGGCCTGCAGTTATCTGAATTTAAAGATAACGCGTTTGGTGTTGGAGTAACCCCAATTGATGCTGAGAGTGGAAAAAATCCATTGAAGAATTCTAAATGTCTATTTTCTCAACGCCCCTACTTTTTAAAAGGTGCGGTGATTCTCACAGGACTAGGATCCGAAGCCTTCATAGACAATGCAGGCACTACAGAAGTGTTGAAAGAACTGCAAATTCCATTATTCGAAACAGAAAGGGAAATCAAATCTCATGTAAAAACAGGACAGGGAATGACATCTTTTTCAGTTGGTGAGAGTGACGCTTTTTCTATGCAAGAACTGGGTTGGTGGACTGAAAAGTTGTTTTTTAATACGGACTCATTAGAAGATTTGCTCAAGCAAGAAAATCAAACAGCTGTTTGGCACATTACAAAAAATTGGGAACAGTTTTTTTATAAAAATCTAGCAAATGATATGCTTGATGATATAAAACAGTCTGGAGAATTTAAGCTGATGTTCGAATATTTCTTTCCTATGAAGAGATATATGGCTCTGTCTTTTATCACGGCTTCAGATGGACTAAGCAAGTTTATTCCTGAACCTACTTTTGTGTTAGAAGAGACAAAAAGAGATCTAAAAGCAACAATACGAGCTTTGCTGGAATCAAACGACTACAAATACACTCCGGATTCAGTTATTAATTTCTTGCAAAATTCTGGTATTGCTGACAATAGAGGCACTACAGGCAAAGACCCTGATTTAACAAAAGAAATGTTAAAAATTATTTATAGAACGCCTTTACTTATTTTAAAAGGTTTTGTAGAAGTTACTGACCCTGCAGTCGCAATTGCAAAAGCAATTATTGATATATCAAATACAGTCGCGTTTGCGACTATAGCAGCCATTAAAGCTGGAGTGCAAGTAGCAAAACAAACAATGCAAAAAGGAATAGATGTCGCCAAACAGATAATGGCACAACTAGAAATGCAAATAGGAATGTCAGCAAACTTAGTAGGAGCAGCTGTTCCTCCGCCTTTTAGTCCAGCAGTTAATGTTGAGACTAGTGCAGAAAACATAGCAGATTGGACATTTGAAATTGTTGAAGAAGAAAGAGACGCGCTTCTTGAAGAGGCCGACGAAGACACTACAGCAGCGTGGGAAGCTTTCGAATCTGAGTTTAAAGAGCTTCAAGAACTACAAAAAGACTATATTAATGCTGTCGACAAATTAGAAACGCTTGAAGCAGAAAAAGTCAAGCTAGAAAAAGGTTTTGAAAAAAAACTAAAAGAAGCAGACGACACGTTGAAAGATGTGTTCCAATCTCCGTATCTTTTACCAGGTCTTTGGGCATCACTTATACCATCGATGATTCCGTACGGCGGCGGCATTGTACCCCCACCATTTTTTGGTGGCCCTCCAAGTACAGTTCCTGGCATGATTTATCTTGCGTTACTACTTATAGATGCAATAGAAGAAAAAACACATGATGATATACAAAATCTAAATAATGATCCAAATTGTGAAGAAGAATTGTAGAATATAAAATAAGAGGAAGAAACAATGAAAGGCCTAGGCCCAAAAATACCGCTACAAAGAGATATTGCGTTTGGAACTTATGGTTTAGTGACGACATATTTAGAAGAAGTAAAACAAAACTTTAAAAATCTTCTTTTAACTTCGCCTGGCGAAAGAGTTATGAAACCTGATTTTGGAGTGGGCCTCCGGCATTTTCTTTTTGAACCTAAAAAACATGCAATACCTTTAATAAGACAAAGGATAGACGGACAAGTTGCAAGATATATGCCATTTATAAAAATAAATAAAGTTCAGTTTAACCACAATGTTAATCCTGAATTTGTTGATGATACTAATATTTTATCTATTTCAATAGAGTACGAAGTACCAAGTATCAATCTTGCTTCTACTATTATAATAAACTCTGAGGACATAAATTAAAATGCCAAAAAAAGACAAAAAGATAATAAAATATACCAACAGAGAATTTGATAGTATTAAAGCCGGCTTAGTTGACTACGTTAAAAGATATTATCCTGATATACATAAAGATTTTTCAGAAGCTTCTTTTGGCTCTTTAATGCTTGACACGGTTTCCTATGTTGGAGATGTTTTGTCTTTTTACTTAGATTATCAAGCTAATGAATCATTTCTTGACACCGCAGTAGAATACGACAACGTTTTACGGTTGGGCGAACAAGTTGGATATCACAGGCCTTTAAGATCAAATTCTTTTGGCGAAGTGTCTTTATATGTTTTAGCACCTGTTGAAACAAACGGATCAGCACCAGATACTGATTATCTACCGGTATTAGCTAAAGGTAGTAGATTTACCACCAACGCCGGCCAAGTTTTTGCTTTAATTGATGATATAGATTTTGCTAATCCAAATAATGAAATTGTTGTTGCAACTTCCGATGCACAAGATGGCAAAGCAACGTCATACGCAGTAAAGGCGATGGGCCGCGTTATTTCTGGCGAACTTGATCAACAAGTAGTTAATGTTGGTGATTTTACAAGGTTCTTAACTGTTTCTTTATCAGATCCAAATATAACAGAAGTTGTTTCTGTTGTTGATTCTGAGGGACATGAATATTTCCAAGTCGACTATCTTTCTCAAGATACTATTTTTAGATCTGTTGTTAACAAAGACTCAACAACAAGAGAAAATGTACCAAATATTATTGTTACCACTTCTGCACCTCGTCGGTATGTTGTTTTTAACAGAAACGGGGTGATCAATGTAAAGTTCGGGTACGGTTCTGAGTCTTCTCTAAAAGATGATAATACAACTCACCCTTCAAATGTAGTTTTAAAAATGCATGGAAGAGATTACGAAACTGACGTAACTTTTGATCCTTCAAAACTTTTAGAAACAGATAAATTTGGAATTGCTCCTGCAAATACAACACTAACAGTAACTTATAGAACAAACACGACAGATAATGTTAATGCTGCAACTAGGGCTTTAACTGGAGTAGTGACTCCTCTTTTTGTTTTTAAGAGCGAAGCAACAAATGAATCAAAAATATTATTTGTAAGAGATAGCTTAGAAGTTTTAAACGAAAAACCAATAACTGGAGACGTTAGTTTACCTACAGTCTCAGAACTTAAGCAGAGAGTTAATGATGTTTTCGCCTCTCAAAACAGAGCAGTCACAGCAAACGATTATGAAGCATTGGTTTATAGAATGCCTTCACGCTTTGGAAGTATTAAAAGAGCAAAGATCATCAGAGATCATGATTCTTTTAAAAGAAATCTAAATTTTTATCTTCTCTCTGAAGATTCTGACAACAAACTAATAAATTGCAGCCAAGTATTAAAAAACAATGTTAAAACTTGGATCAACCAGTATAGGATGATAAATGATACAATTGATATATTAGATCCAAAGATTTATAATATAAGAATTAATTTTACTGCAGTTACAGACTATTCTCAAGATAAGCTAGAAGCACTGAATGCAGCAATAACAGAAATACAAACAATGTTTGAAGAACAAATGGATATTGGCCAGCCAATATATATTACAAAGATATATGATAAATTAAATAATCTAGATGAGATTGTTGATGTCACTAATGTCGAAATAACAAATCAATCTGGAGGTCTATATTCTGACGAGTCTCTTAGCATAAAGCACTATGTATCTGCAGACGGAAGAATTTTGTACGTTCCAGAAAATGCTATATACGAGCTAAAATATCCTAACTTGGACATTAAAGGGACTATTAAATAATGGCTATTAAAAAATATATTGCTGATAAAGACAACACAATAACAAACGCATACAAATTAGACCTTTCTACTCGTGCAACCGGTTCAAACATGGGATCAGCAGACATACTAGAAGTTTTTTCAATATATGGCCAACAAACAACATCTTCTGCGGAACTGTCAAGAGTGTTAACGCAGTTTCCAGTCAGTACGATAAGTTCAGATCGCACTGCAGGTACAATTCCTGGATCTGGCAGTGTAAGTTTTTATTTAAGAATGTTTAATGCCAGACACTCAGAGCAGTTAGCTAAAGATTTTACAGTTAACGTTCTAGCCGTTTCATCTTCATGGGAAGAAGGGACTGGTTTAAACATGGAATCTTATGAAGATAAGACGAACGACGGCGAAGGGTCAAATTGGAAAAATGCAAATGGTACTATTGCTGCAGCAGCTGCAACTCTAGTCGCCCTCAGCAAAACATCTGGCCAAGCCAATACTCGAAGACTGCTTGTAACAGACATTGCAGGAAATTCTGTAAATTTCTTGATTGACAACAGCATCTCAACATCTACAGCAACAAATATAGCGTTTGGAAATGCAAATAGTAACGCAAATCAATTTGCAACAAATATAGCTGCAGCTATAAATTTAGCCGAAGCGGCTTCCACTCTCAATATAACTGCATCGGCCGCGACGGCAACAGTTACTTTAGAGCAAACCACAAAAGGTTTAGCCGGCAATGAAGTTGCAGACATATCTGGTACAGCGGTCAGTGACAGTGTTATAACTGTAAGTGGTCAGTTTTCTGGTGGAAATGGAAGGTGGGTGACAATCGGTGGCGATTATCATTCTTCTATATACACAAGAGCTAATAAAACAATGCCAAATTACAGTTACACTTTTGACGAGGGCCATGAAAATTTAGAGTTAGATGTTACTGAAGTTGTAGAAGAATGGATTGCAGGCACACAACCAAACTACGGTTTAGGAATCCATCTTACATCAACGCAAGAAGCGTATACAACGGGTTCTGACAGCGACACGCTACATAATGCAGCAGGAGCAACAAGAAGTTATTACACAAAAAGATTCTTTTCTAGATCAAGCGAGTTTTTCTTTAAAAAACCTTGTATTGAGGCCCGATGGGATTCAAGAGTAAAAGACCAGCGAGGTAGTTTTTATTATAGTAGTTCTTTAGCGCCGGCAGAAGATAATTTGAATACTTTGTATCTTTATAATTATGTAAGAGGTGAGCTTAAAAACATACCTGCTGTTGGCACGGGATTCATTTCCCTTAGCCTTTACTCAGGTTCTTCCGGTGACAGTGCGCCCTCTGGTTCAAAATTAAAATTAAGTGTTGACGGAGAAAATGGAGATGGTGTTAATGCTATTAATCAGTTTAACGTTACTGGAGGTTGGGTATCAACGGGCATATACTCAGCTTCTTTTGCATTTACCGGTTCATCAACATTAAAAACAGCCTATGATGTTTGGCACAGCGGGAGTGTTGAGTATAACACTGGTTCAATAAAACCTAAAACTTTAGAATCTCCAGATTGGAATCAATACAATCAATATGCGACAAAAATTACAAATATAAAACCAAAATATATAAAAAACGAACAAGCTCGGTTTAGAGTTTTTACCAGGTCTAGAAATTTTAGTCCTACAATGTACACAGTAGCTAGCCAAGAAATTGAAAACACGATTATACCAAGTGCGTCTTTTGAAATTATAAGAATGGTCGATGAACACACTGTTGTTAACAATTCTACTGGCAGCGCAACTTATCATACATATTTATCATATGACAATTCAGGTAGTTATTTTGATTTAGACATGTCGCTACTAGAGCCTGGTTATATGTACGGCATAAAACTTTCTTTTTATTCAGCCGGCCAGTGGCGAGAGCAAGAAGAGGTGTTTAAATTTAGAGTTGAAGATAATTAACTATATGAAACTACGGTTGGAATAACTTTATGAGCATAAAAGATTTATTTGACAAAGGTCACTCATTAAAATTCGTAAAAAACAAAACTCAAGATGCCCTAGCTGAGAATGTTGAATCTTCTAAATATATAGAGGTTTATTCAAGCAAAAGAGACCGCTTCATCCCAGATGTTGATTTTATGACCGCATCTAATTTTGCTCGTTTTGGTTTAGCAGAGGAGTATTATGACACTGCTATAAAAAGAATATATCAGACATATCCTTACGATGGTTCTCAAGCTGAAAAAATAGAGTGGGAAAATGAAAGCACTTATTTAGATCTGTTTCTTTTTGAAAACGAGTACCCAAGAACTAATGGCTACATAGCATTTAATTTAAACTCTACCACCTATGTAGGATCTGCAGCTTCTAATTCGTATTCTAGTAGCTTACCACAATATGTTGCTTTTAATGGAGGTCCTAACGCAGATCCGTCTGGTGATTATAAAAGTGATTTTTCTGCTGGTCCAAGCAAAAAAGGAATTTCAAAAGCAAATATATATCATACCGCCAGTCAAAGAACAAACAACCTTGAGCTAGATTTAGACAAAGGTGTTACTGTAGAATTTTGGATGAAAAAAGATGGGCCTGGGCACTCTTCTGCACATGAAACCATATTTGACAATGTTTCTTTAGACGCGTCCGGCAATACAACCGATTATCTTTCTATTAAGCTATTAACAAGCGCCGGCGGCGTAACATCTAATATAGTGACTGTTTCGCTCTACTCACATTTAGGGTATTCTAAAGCGTTTTCTCTAGATGTTGGTGAGAGCATTACAGACGGTGCGTGGAAACATTATGCTATAACTCTTAAAAATAAAGATACCACAACAGAAACTAAACTATACTTAAACGGCCAAGTAAAAGATACGGACACACATTCTGCTATTTATACTGCAGCTTCTGGCACCATGAAAGCAGCGCTCGGTGCGCAAGCTGCACCTAACGAAGATGGAATACAAGGCGCCGGTTGGGGAAATGTTGCATCAGCTTCTTTTGATGAATTTAGATATTGGAAAACAACAAGAAGTCCGCAGCAGATTGGTCGTTTTTATCTCGATCAAATTGGTGGAGGTACAAACACTGACAACGTAAAATATAATGATATATCTAAAAAAGTTGATTTAGGTGTATACTATAAATTCAACGAAGGTATAACAGGGGATCTTGCCACAGATTCAATTGTTTTAGATTACTCTGGAAGAATTTCTAATGGTGTGTTTAATAACTATAATTCTTCAACCTCTAGAAATACAGGATCAGCTATTGTGTTGTCCTCGACAGCAACAAAAGAATTTAAAGATCCAATTATTTATTCTTACCATCCGGAGGTCGTATCTCTAGCATACAGCAAACAAATTTCTGGCTCTGCTCACGATCATGAAAATGCATCTTCAATATATAAAACTTTTCCTGGATGGATAGCAGAAGAAGATGAAAAAGAATCTAATAACTTAAAATATCTATCTCAAGTAATCTCTAGCTATTTTGATGATCTTTTTCTAAAAATAGAAAAACTTCCAAGATTAAAAGATATTAATTATCCCGACGACACCAACTATGAAAAACCGCTCCCGTTTGCAGAGAGGCTTTTAAGCTCAAGAGGGTATGATCCTCCAGAGTTGTTTGCAGATGTTAATGATTTAGCCAAGTATTTAGAGCGCGACGAAAAAATACTTTTTGAAAAAAAACTTTACGAAGTAAAAAATATTATATATCAAAACATTTATAATAATTTATCTTTCATACAGAAATCTAAAGGTACGTTCAAGTCACTTAGAAACTTTTTGCGGTGTTTTGGTGTCGATGAAGAATTAATAAAATTAAATATTTACTCTAATAACGACACTTACGAACTTAAAGATAATGTTACTCATACTGCGATAAGAAAGAAATATATAGACTTTGATGATGCCGAAACAAGACATACTGCAAATAGTTTATATTCAGGGTCTTACACAGCTACAGCTTACCAATATTACGATTCTAACGATTCAAATTCTTTGTCGTATATTCCCGCTGCCACTGAAACTCTTTTAACTGGCGCGATGATGACGATTGAAACGGAAGTTATATTTCCAAAAAGATCAATAGTCGGAGATCCAAATTATCAACTTTTTCCAGAGTTAACTTCTTCTATATTTGGGTTGCATGCCGTCGCTGCAGACAATCAGGATTTAACTTTTGACGCCAGCGACACTATCAACTTTAATATTACAGCTGTAAAGCCTGACAACGATCGCAGAAACGTCAGATTCGCTATAAATACTTCCGGATCTTCAGTTTTTACTGAGCTAGAGAATAGCTCTTCTTTTCTTAACGTATATGACAATGAAAAATGGAACCTTGCTTTTCGTTTAAGGCCAACAAAGTCAAAAACTGACACATCTTTAACTTCCAACACCGCCGTCGGATATCTAGAGCCGGCAGCCAGCGCTTATACATACGAGTTATACGGAGTAAACTATCTATCTCACATACTCCAAAATGAGTTTATTTTATCAGGAACTATTAGTCTTGCTCAGGCTCAAACTTTCTTTACAAAACCAAAAAGAATATTCTTAGGCGCCGCAAGAACTAACTTTACAGGCAGTGTAGAAAGATATTCAGATGTAAAAGTATCTTCGACGCGCGTTTGGTTAGATTATATACCTGATGAAGCAATCCGCGCGCATGCTAGAGACGCGAATAGTTACGGTGCGCTGCAGCCTCATAGAAATTCTAGCGACTCTATTAACACATATTACGTTCCGCAAATTTCAACTTTAGTTTTAAACTGGACAATGGACAATATTACTGGATCTTCTCCAACAGGAAGGTTCTTAATAGAAGACTTTGCTTCTGGATCCGCTGAAGATAAACTTAGGTTTGGAGATTCGTGGGCCCAGCCCTTGAGTAGACATAATTATGCCGGCCGCGGCGACAATTTTATTGCTAGCTCAGATCAAGCTGTCGATGTTGAATTTGTTCAGTCCGGAAAACTTAAATTACCAGAAGTAGTCAACAGTGACGATATGGTAAAAATCTTGAACAAGCAAGACGACCTTGTTTTTACTAGAGATACAAATTATGTCCAGCATATGTTATCAGTAGAAAAGAGCATGTATCAAACTGTTTCTGAAGAAATGTTAAGAATATTTGCTACTATCTCTGATTTCAACAATTTAATTGGTGAGCCTGTCAACAGATACCGACCTCATTACAAAAAACTAGAAAAGCTAAGAGAGCTGTTTTTCGAAAACGTTGAAAGTGAAATATTAGATTTAGACAAATTTATTGAATACTTCAAGTGGATAGACGATGCTGTTTCTATAATGATTGCACAGCTAATACCAGTTTCTTCTAATTCTACAGAATTATTAAGAAACATGGTCGAAAGTCACATACTAGAAAGAAACAAATACTGGAGCAAGTTTCCAACATTAGAGGTAAAAGCAAAAGAACCAGTTGCATCTTTAAAAGCAATTGAAGAGCTAAAATATAACTGGAAATTTGGTCATGCACCGGTTGGAGCAGAACAAAACACAAACCAAGATGAAAATTGTTTGTGGTGGAAACAGAGAGCAGAAAGAAGCGGCGTATTACAATCTGGTGATACAAATGTTGACTCAAATAAAGATAACATACTCAAGATCAGCATTACTGAAGTTAGTGGCACAGAACCTACTTTGCAAACAATTGCTGGATCGAGATATGCTGGAACATATTATAATAATAGAAGTTTAGCTAGACCAATAGACTTATTAACGCGACGGTCATTAAAGTTAAAAGGTGGTTCAAATCCAGAAAACAACAATATACACGATTATTATAAGGGAGCTATAAAGTGGGGAAGTGACGACGACTTTGTATATATCGATATAGGAAATAAAGTCGCAGAACCAACATGTTCTGATCAAGAAATTCCACCAGAACTAGATAAGAAAAAGCCGATATTTAAAGCTTTAACAATGACAGCTCATGAAACTGTTGATTCAAACGCTTCAGGATCAGGAGCTAATGATCAACAATATTCAGATGCTAGAAGCACACTAATACTCCCATTTAGTATACACTCCTCGTCCGTTGCACCCGACGGCGGATATCAGTCGTTATACTCTGCTCAATTTAAGCTTGATTTTACTAATGTACATGACGACAAATATGGCCCAAGCGCTGAAATTCCTCTTCAAGGCCCGTTCACTGAACAACACGTAGGAGGCTTGCAACATAGGCACGTAGCTTTAAACAGACACGACTCAGTAACAAATCCAGGCTCGACCAATAAACTTGATTATCCTCTAACAAGAGCAGAAGGATGGTTTATACAGGAGTTTTTAAACACTTCTGCAGAAGACACTATTTTATCAGAAAGTTTTGGTTCAGCAGTTTCTATCGGAATTACAGATACAACAATATTAGATCCACCTATCGGATCTACAGCCGGCGATCCAAGCCCTTATGAATATTGGCGGAATGGCCCGGGCGCCTTAGAACCGTGGACCTTTGTAGAAGGCCCAACTCCGACACCTAATACTGGACCTTCTTCAGGAAAGTTTGCTTATTGTGAAGTACTGCCTGCTCTTGCTGGAGAAGAACAGTTTAGTTTAGTGACTCCGCTAATAGATATACTTGACGTAGAGGGTGACGTATATTTTCAATTTGATTATCAC
>Ga0209337_1002264_pt1 | contig 14125 bp, 16 predicted proteins | sample LinPmetageLP53_FD_184044 | JGI IMG/M metagenome (GOLD analysis project Ga0209337, IMG submission 184044) | Marine viral communities from the Pacific Ocean - LP-53 (SPAdes) (version 2) | ecosystem: Environmental > Aquatic > Marine > Oceanic | place: Pacific Ocean | collected 2010-02-08
CTATCTGGACTGATGGGCACAAAGCCATTGCGCAAGCGGATCATGCGCGGCTTATCGACGTGCTTAATGATCAGCTGTAGTAGCCCTTTATATAGCCGGGTCATGCCGCCTTCAGCGAACAGGCGCGCAATCATCTCTGTGCGCTGCTGGGCTGCGCCTATTGTTTGCTGGACTGCCATAAGCGTTGAGCTTTGTAGCGCAGATGGATCTAGGCCATCAGCTGCTTTTGATATGCCGGTTCTGTTTTCACGGATCTCGTCCATATAGCCAAGCATTGGGAATGCTTCTTTACCTACGAATGGCAGGGTGAAAGGCACAACCGCGCCAGGTTGACGCATTCTGATCACGCCCCCGGCCTCATTGTTCATCACGTCTTCTAGCGAGGCTTGGCCTTCAACCACGCCCACCCTGGGGTGAGTGCTCATGGCTAAGCTGTCTAAGGATGCCCGCAACACTGCGGTCTTGATGCGCTGAATGTCCATTGTTAGGTCTGCGATGCTCAGACCAAAGAAGCTGTGCGGCTCCGGGTCTGGGCAGAAAAAGGCAAACGGGATCATGTCTACCGGGTCGTTGCGCAGCACTTCGTAAGTAGGGCCAGCGCAGCAAATTTTTCTAAGCTCAGCCACGCCATCGCCGTCCATGTCTATCCGGGCATAGGCTTCTACATACAGCACACGCTGAATTAGGTTGTTGTCTTCAAATGAGCTTTGCTGAAAGCGCTCACGCGCCTCGACGTTAAATAACTCAAAATCAGTCTCGTTGACTGTCGCAAATTGCTCAACATCGTCTAGGTCATAGCCCATAAGGACCATGTCAGACAGCGTCACATAAGATCTGTGCGCAACCAGTTCAGCGTCATCAAGATTACGCGCTGTGCGGTTGATAACTATTTCTTCGGGGGGCACTGCCTCAACCTTGATCTTGCCAACCTTAGATCGGTGCGTTACCCGGACTGAGTGCGATGACTCTTGTTGCTCGCTGCTCATCATCGAGGTCAGCATATCAATCTCAATCTCAGGGTCTGAATTAAGGGCGTTGAGCGCCTGATCGTCTAAATTTAGAAGCTCATAGCTCTGAGTCGTTTCGCTTTCGTCGTAATAATATTTTAGGAAACCACTGCCCTTGACCAGCGCGTCTTTCATGCACGCATAGATAATTTCTACAAAGCTCTGGTCTTGGTCTTGGTTAAGCACATAGTTCACAAAGTCAGTGGCTTGCTTCGCGCCCTCAACGTCTTCCGGGCCTCGCGGGGCAAACTCAACCATGTGGTCAGAGCCGCAAAAGATGCGCATAAGGCTGGGCAGCATGGCCTGCACTGTGTCGCGCACGTCCATCGTCTGCGCCGTGCTGCGGCCCTCTTCGCCAGTGGCCAGTGCTTCGCCGTTGTAATATTCAGCGGCGGTGGCACGCAGCGGGCTGATAGTGTTATCAATGAAATCAACTGCGTCTTCTATGGCCTGCGTGATCGCGGCCTGCAGTTCTTCATCGCCCATGCTTGGGTCTTCTTCAATGAATTCTTCGGAGTCGTATAGTTCAGCCATTAGAGTAGCCCTTGTCTTTCGGGCTCGGATTCTGGCGACATATAAACCGTCCCTGCCATTAAACCGCCAAGGCCATAAAGTGCGCCCTCGCCCTTTATGAATTTAGTTAGTGCTTGTTTTTTTGACTCATCATTGCGCTTTGCTGTCCTGGCAACCACATCATCGAAAACCTCCATGAATGGCCTTGCGTCAGCAACGCCAGTGTCTGCGCCCATCCATACAGACGCTTGGAATTGCGCAGGGGTCATGTTTAATTTGTCAGCTATTTCTGCTTGGAAATCCTCAAGGTATCGGTATTGAGTTTTTGATGGGCTTACCTTGTTCTTAGGATCACCCTTAACCGCCGCAAAGTTATGCGTATCTATTGTCATAGGCGTTTGATTGCCTTTTAGATTTTCCGCAAAGCTAGATGTTTTCGGCCTATTTACTGCGTCAAACCGGCCAGATGCCTGCAAGTCTTGCAGCAAATGGTCTTGGGTTTGGTGAGCTAAATGCCCATAGCCTGCAGGCATATCTTGATTTGTCAGGCCAGCAAAAGGCTTGCCCTGCTGGTCTAACTGTTGCAAATAGCTAGACCTCCTTATATTTGCCGCAACTGTAGACCGTGGGCTGGTTGCAGCTATCTTGTCCACATAGGCCCGGAACGTGGCATCGCCAACTTCTGGGCCAAGCTCATCAATGTAAGCCTGCCGCAACGGGTCTAAGTTGTACCAATCTCTGCCGCCAGCTTGCTCTCCCTTCTTCGCGGCCTCTGACAGTCTCTGCGCGGTTTCTTTGTTGAATAGCTGATCTAAATTTTTGGGCATTCCACGCGGCGGGTCATATCTCTCTAACGCGGATTGGGGCACGTCTGGAGTTTGAGATAGATCAATATCATCTAACGACTTGCCTCCATATATTGCATCGGCTGCTAACTTTACGGCCCTAGGTGCTTTCATAAGGTTGCCCATTGCTACACCAGCAACTGGGATTGCATACGCCGCATCGCCTAATAAACCCAGACCTTGCAGGCCAGAGTCTAGGTAATTGCCTTGATCAAAGTTTTCGGCCATAGACGTGCCGTCAGCCAGCAGCCCTTGCTGGAGTGTTTCATTGCCGGTGGGCATTCGCCCTGCTTCGCCAATTGCATCGGTAGCGCCAAAGCCAGGGGCCATGCTTGCGCCAACGTAGCCTAATTGGCCTGGTGTTGGTTTTATGGATTGCGCAGAGGCATTAAGCGCCTCCAGTTCGGCTGCGCTTAGGTCGCCCATCTGCCTAAAGTAATCAAGAATGCCAGCCAACTACTTGGCCTTCTTTTTGCTTGGCTTTTTTTCTGCGGGCGCTCTGCGGGACATCAGCTTTTCAATGTCAGCGGCTGCGTCAGCAACGCCGCCTGGTCCCCGTCGGTAGGTTTTATTAGACATCCAGCGAACCCCACATATGGTGATTAGTTGGGGTTCATTTTACCACTCAGACGATATTCAACCCTCTTCTGAGCGGCTTTTGCCAGTTGGTTGCTTGGCTTTTGCCGCCAGCCATAGAGATTGCGTCAGAGGCAAATGTGAGGCAGAGCGCGTCTGCCAGGTCGGGAGATCGAAGGCCACGCTTGCGCATACCGTCTTTTGATTCAAGCTGCATCTTGCCGCTCGATGTGAATTTGTACTTCGCGCTAACGAGCTCGGCCAGCAAGTCATCGTCTTTAGGTAGAGCGCAGTCGCGGGCCTCTAGCCAGGCTTTAACCTTAAACCACAACTCGGCTCTCAAGTTGATATACGTCTGCTTAGATGAAGGCGACTCGCTTGAGTTGATGCCAACGGCAGGCAGGCCAAGCTCTCTAAGCCGGTCACACACGCCACCACCAAGGCCAATGCTGTCCACGTTGATTTGCACGGGCTGGTTGCGCGGCTGCAGGGACTCATACTCTGCCACTACCGCGCCGGTGAGTTGCATTAGGTCCAAGCCCTGCCAAGTTTGAATGGCCACCAACTCGCGGCCCCGGCGCTTAGCCAGGGCGGATCTATCACTACCAAACCGGCTCACGTCCAGCCCCCAGATCATAGGCTCATCGTCTGTTATAATTACGTCCCGGCGCTGCGCACTCTCGACAAGCTCCAGCGGGATTGCGGTATCGTCATCTCTTTGAGGAAATTCCCCTAGCACCCTCACGCGGTAGGCGTTGCTCTCTTCGCCAAAGCGCTTGGCCATCTCAGACACATAGTCATCGCTCACGCGCGGCGAGTCTATGCAGCTGACCTTGCGGGTCCACCAATCATTGGTCATGCGGTGGTGCGTATCGAAGAAGAAGCCAGAGCTTCGTGTTGGGTTGCCTAGCAGAATCGTTGTTGCGTTTGCGCCACTCATTGAGCCAGCTGCCGCCTCAAATACGCTCTCAGGGATGCCAGAGGCTTCATCGGCCACTAACAAAACATTGTCAGAGTGGACACCAGCCAAAGATTCTGGCTGCTCTGAGCGACTTGTCCTGCAACTTATGAAAGCCTCGCTGGGCGCTGCCTTGAGACTCACTCTGTCGCTCTTAACCTCTAAAAGCTCTTTGATGGCCACAGGGCTTTCACTGATCCAGCGCTTAACTTCTGCGAACAGGGCATCAAATAACTGGGCACTTGTTGGGGCGGTGACAACGATTTTTACAGGGTAGCGGGTAAGCAAGTACCAAAGCATTGCCCAGGCAGCGCCAGTTGACTTGCCTATGCCGTGGCCAGACCTCACAGAAATGCTGCGCTCACCAGAGGCTATGGCCTCCAGCAACTCTATCTGCCAAGGGTCGGGAGATTGGTTTAGCACTTCTCTGACAAAGGCCACCGGGTCTGTGCGGTACTTTTTAACGAAGCCTATATATGGGTTTTCTGCCATGCCATATTTTAACTTGTTTGTATGCGGTAAAACCCCTGAGAGGTTTTCCCACATCGTCAGAGCAAAGGTCCGAGCAGAAATGAGCAGAAATGAGCAACGCTCCGAGCAGGTCAGGGACAGGTCAGGGATTCGTTATTCGGATATGTTTCGCGGGTTGAGCCTGTTGCTTGAGTTATGAAATGGATCGTCGGAATCTATGCCACAAGGATGGCCGTCTTTTGTAAATCGCGCCTCTAAGCTCTCTCTCAAGTCTTCCCAATCCAAGTCATGCTCATCACAAATTTCCTCCATATCCACCAACGTGAGGCCGCTAACCCAAAACGTGAAGTTCGTCTTTTGCTCGATCAAATCCCACACCAAGTCATTTAGCGCGTCATCGTTTAAAGAGATTAAAGCGCCAGCTTCCTCAAGCGCTGACATAGCCCAGTCCTTGCACTCCACCAGGTCTAAGATGGGCGTTCGTTGTCTTCTAAACTTTCTAACCAACGGAGGGCTGACGAAAACGGAATCGACTAGGTCGCCCTTTTCAAAGTCGATCCTTATTGTGCCCTGACGCCACATCTCGTCTTCTTCAAGCTCTACCTTGACCAACATATCGCCAAACTTTTTACTTACCATCGTGCTGCTCCAGATAATCTTCAAACGCAACAGAGTCAACGACCACGCCCTCAGCAACTTCATCAAGCGAAATGTCGCAATAACCCTGCTCAATCAGATCCTCAATGTGCTCAATGCACCAGTTGAAATCAGGACAGAAATCAAGCACAGGGGTGTGGTCTTCGGGGCTGATTCGGTCTGCGAACGGCAAGCGGTAGTGTCCGATCTGAAAAGTGTCCTCAAACCACTCGACGGTGTCCACCCAGCCATCTTTGTGCTCATGCGCCTTAATTTCGATGCTCCAGCCGCCAAGGTCACCAGAAGGTTGACCCTCTGCGCTGAGAAAGCCAGCGACCGAGCCGTAGCCGCTTTCGATGTGGTCTAAGTCCAAAACGCCAGCTTTGTGGCACGAAACGAAATCTTCTGCTGCTTGTTCGATTGATTTTTCCATTATCTTCACCTTTTTCTTTTTCCAATTTAATTACTAAAGCGCCCTGGGGCAAGCCGCTTACGCGGCCTCCATCTTATTTTCAATTGCAGCTATCATCGCTTCATACTCTCTTTCAGTACCCTCAAACTGCACTGTTTCGTAAAAGCAATCTAGCAAAGTCGCACCTTCTTCTAGGTAGCCTTCTCGCAAACCTTCTACAAGATCGGCTTGTAAAGTCACAAGCGTGCTGGCAATCCAATCTTTTTGTTTAACAACCATTTGTCCTGTCCGAGCATCAAAATAAGCCATGTCTTTTCCTTTCGTTTCTTGTTTCGACGAAAGAATTATCTCCTATTTTGTATCTCTTGTCACCTTTTAGGGTACAAATAAGTTAAATAAATATGAGAAAATTAAGATCCCAAAACCCATATATGGAACCAATATGTACAAGTCTAATAGCTCCGGTTTTAAAGCCGCGCACAAGAATCGACCAGCAACTAAGCAAGAGCGCTCAGCACGCATGGTTGCGGGCAATCGCGCGCCTGTAGTCAAGCCACCCTACCCGCCACGCTAGCCGTGGCTGCAGCGAAGCCAGCTAAAGGCAAGGCCCGCGTAAAGGTGACGGCCAGCGGTAAGCGGGTGTCTTACGGCCAGGCCGGTAAAGGCAGAGTGAAGCCGGGCACCAGCAAAGGCGATGCCTATTGTGCTCGTTCGGCTGGGCAAATGAAAAAACACCCCAAGGCTGCGGCTAATCCCAACTCGCCGCTGCGGCTCAGTCGCAAGCGCTGGAAATGCAGCGGAACTAAATCTAGGAGTAAATAATGGGTAACGGCCTTTATAAAAATATTGCCGCTAAAAGGCGAAGGATCAAGGCGCAGAAAGCTGCGGGGAAACCAGCGGAGCGAATGCGTTCGCCTGGCTCAAAGGGAGCGCCGACTAACAAGGCTTTTAAGCAGGCTAGGAAAACGGCGAAAAAATAATTTTTTTTTGGTGCGTGGGGGGCTACCCCTACCCACCCCCCCACCCCCTGCATCGAAGGGGGGGTCTGGCCGGTCAATCCAATTGTTCCACGGAAGTGTTCCACGGCATTGTTTCACGGAAAGTTCGCATAACCTCCATTATGTTAAATTGAGAATCCGCGTAAGTCATTGATTTCATTACACTAACAGCCGAACACGCAATTATGCGCAATGTTCCACGGCCAAAATCCCACTTAACCATGCTTTTTCTGAATTGTTCCACGAAATTGTTTCACGCCATTTCCTACGCGCATGGCCGGGTGCGCCCGCCAGTGTGCGGGAGCTAGGTTCCACCCTCATCATGGTCAACAGTCACACCGTTTGTGATCGCCCGTAACGCGTCAAGATGCTGATCACCGAGCGTCACATTGATCAGCGGGTCACGCTTCTCACGCCAGTTGTCCGGGTTCACATTACCGGCCAGCCACTTGCGTGTGTCTATGCGCAGCTTGCGGACAGTCGCATCATGGGCATCAACAGTCGCGTCAGCGATCTCCAGACATTCTTCAGCAAGTGAGTCAGCCCATAGCCTGCGTGCGGATAGATACCTATCGTGCCTACCCTCGGTATCCTCTAGCCATTTGTAGAACGCACGCCTACCGACCTGGCATTCCTTCATCGTGTTAACGACAGTCTTGCCACCAGCAATCATGTTGAAGATAGCGTCTTCGCCCTTCTCATCCAGTGCTTTCATCTGCGCCCTTATAATCGGCCTACCCGGCATCAGTCTGCTCCAAGTTCGTTTAGTATATCGTCCAGGTCATCGTCTAGCGTCTCACGGAAATCGAAGTATTCTTCAATCGAGCGCTTCCTGTTGACCGGCTTCTCCGCTACCGGCTTCGCCTTCTCAACCGGCTTCACCGGCTCTGGCACCTTAGCACCAGCAACCACCTCGACAGTGTTCCATCTGTATCCGCAATCGTAACACTCTCGCCTACGTTTTACGCCATTTGCGTCCTTCGTTGAGTCCACAACATGACTACCCTTACCACACTGCCTGCAATTCATTTAAACCCCTTAGAGCGCGTTATATGCGCTCTCAGCCGCCACTATCCGCTCCACCTGTGCAATCGCCTCACCACGCGCCACCATGTCAGTCGTGTACCGCAGCACCCGATAACCAAGCTCAAGCGCAGCGTTATACTTAAAACAATCAGACTTAAAGCCAGCACCAGTTGTGTGCCTACCGCCTGACCACGTCCCGCCCTCAACCTCTATCACCAGCGCAAACTCTGCCAGCAGGAAGTCGAACCGAAACCGCCGCTTAGGGATCAACATCAACTCGCGCTCATAGCCAATGCCCCTGGCATCCAATTGACCAGCAAGCGCAATCTCGCCTTTGCTGCCCAGCGACTTATTACCAGCTGTCTTCGCCTTGGCCTTCGCCTTCGCTTTAGGCTCAGTCTTGGCCTTAGCGATTGCCTTTCTTCGCCTGGCTACCATGAGTGCCCAATGTGGATAAAGCGGCTTATACGCTTATCCAATGGCCCAAGTGCGACACGTTGGGTCATATGTATATATAGGAGAGGTGTCGCAAGTGTCGCAGCCCCGTAAGCCATTGATTTATATGGCATTTTTCAGTGCGACACCTAATAAACGTAAGTGTCGCATTCTCAAGGTGTCGCAAACCCGCAAAGCACTGTCGCGCCTACGTTTCAAGCTGCGACACCAAGAAAAAGTGCGACACCTTGGTAGTGTCGCAAGTGTCGCGGTGTCGCAGATTATGTTAAATAGAAATGGCATAGCCAAGCGCTCACTCATCCACCAACCCGTCTTGAATCCACTGGCCAACAGTCACGAATTTGCGCTTATGGCGGGCACTGTCTGTCTTCTCAAGCTCTCGCAAAGCGCCTGACGTAATCCAAGCCTTTATGAACACCTTCACCTTGGCCTTAACCTCTGGTTCTTCTATATCCATGTCCAGCGCAGTAGCCACAGCTATCCCCACCCAATCCGATGACTGCGCACTGGCCCGCCACTCGCTGGCATAGATCAGCCGCTGCACGCGCTCCACATCCTTTAGGCTGAGATTGGTAAAGGCATCAGGCCACTGCCAAGGCGTACTCACGCCCACAGAATCCCCATTGGCAAGCTCAACGCTCACCATCTGCCGCCAGGTATCGTCCACCGATGGTGGTGCCAAGTTGTCTTTAGAATCGCCTTCGCGGGAGTAACGCCAAAACTGGTCCTCGCCAATGTCAGCCTCGCGCGCTTCCTTGGCAGTCATCCGCTGCAGCCGCCTGACGTGGCGCGCAGCGTCAACCAACGCACTAGCGCCCCTTGCATCGCTGACTGATGCCTCTACCTGCGCATTGCCCTTGCGAACGTGGTGAACAAGCTCTATGGAGCAGTTGCCATCGTTGCAAACCTGCGCCCAGCGCTTCACCACAAGATCAATTGCAGTGTTGTCGTTTTCGCTTAGCTGGTGACTAGAAACAAAGGGGTCGACTATTAAACAGTCAATCTTTAGGTCAATTATGTGCTGAGTGAGCGCATCAGCCGCTGGCGTGAGTATGTTGGTGCCCGCGATATTAGTGGCCATGATCAGCGGCTCATCGCGTCCCGAATTCACAAGCAGCCTGTCTCCGAGCTCGCCTTGGCTCACATTAAAGTGCTGGCAAATGGCGGCTATGCGCCGCTGCAGTTCATCTATCGGGTCTTCTAAATTCCACACCCACACTCGGCGCTTCTCTGTCTGGATGCCCATCAAGTCACGGCCGGTTGCCATCGCCACAGCTTCAGCCAGCGTAATCGCAGTCTTGCCCGTGCCGCCCGGAGCGACAGTCACGGATAGAAATTTTCTAATATAGTGCCGCCCATAAACCCACTGGCGAGGCGGAATCTTCGCGGGGTCTTGCAGCACAAAAGGCTGCGGGCTGAGAATGATCTGGTTAGGCGCTTCTTCTATATGCTCACTGGCCACCAGCTGGTCGCCCATAGAGCGCTGCTCGTTCCTTGGTATAGTGCCATCGAGAAGGCTATTTATGGTCTGGTCAACCTCTTGCCGGGGCAGCGGATCAGTACCCATAGAGTTCATTAAATGGGCCTTTTCTGCTATCAATTGGCGGTCTAAACCGCTTTTAGCTAGTCTGCCTACCAAGCTGGCTAAATCGTTGTTTCTTGACCCGATTTGGCTCCCTGCGTCAGCCACTGAGAAAGAGCCGAATCCTTCCCCGCTGGCCACCGCCTGCGGCTTAGGCACATTAAAGTTATCTATTTTGCGCAGATCTGTGGCAGACAGCTTGGGCAGCATCCGCCAATCCACATCCACGCCCGGATCATCCATGCGCTTATAAACGTGGCCTGACTCATGGATTGACCCCGGCGCGATGACGCAACCGCCAGCCCCGCGCAGATCAATTCTCAGGTCGGGGTTGACCCCGTTCCTAATCTCAAAGTTTGGGTCTGCTTGGAAGTAGTAGTGCTTGCCTTTTGATGTGCGGACAGTGCGAGGCGTGTGCGTGAGATTAGACTCTACATAGGCCATTGCAGCATCGCTGTCTGCATCAACGACTACAATCTGCTTGCCAGTAATGATGGCCCAGTTGCAGCCGCTGTATTTTGCAGAAGAAAGCCAGTATTCGACCTCCTCTGTTGGCGGCTCAGCTGTTTGGTATTTCGCCCAAGACACCACTGGCCTTTTATCAACCGGGTGCGCAGGCACCACGGTGAAGCCCTCCTCCCACAGCGCCCTGGCCTGCTCCTTGGCTTGCTCACGACTTGTCACAAGCTCAGCCACTGGCCTGTTCGCCAAACAAATCAGGTCGAAGCTCACCGCGCGGTATGCCGGTGATGGCCTCTACCGCCAGCACCCGCTCAGCTGGTATCTTATCTGCCCACTTCCACTTATATACTGAGCCGCGTGAGATTTCTAAGCGGCTGGCAAGGTCGCTAACTTTAATTTTCTGCCAGAGGTTTTCGTTCATCATGTTTCGACTGTACACCTTTAGGGTGACAGTTTAAAACGTGACTGGTTTTTTTGATTAAGTGTTGTCAGTTGTACCCTAAAGGTATACATTCCAAAGACATTCAACAAAAGGGAACACCATGACCACTGAAATCGGAGATCGCATAAAGCAACTCCGAAGCGCTAGGGATCTATCTCTCAGGCAGTTAGCGGAAATCTCGGACATTTCATTCAATCAAATTCACAAGTACGAAAAAGGGGTAAGCGTGCCGAACAAGGCAAGCGTTGTTAAGCTGGCTAAGATTTTTAACGTAAAACCCACCTGGCTGCTATTTGGCCGCGATCTCGACGCAACCGAATCAGACAGCATTCAAGAAGGCTTTGACGCGCTCAAGGAAGGCGGCAAGCAAATGATCCGCGATAACATAAACTACTTACTTTCTCTGGAGAGCGCAGAAAAACAAAACGGGGAGCAGTAAAAGGTGAAGAAGATGTTAGAAGAAAATAAGAAAAACCAACGAGTCTTCGACCATTACATCGACCGGGCGGTCACTGAACCAAACGTCTTTGCGCGACGTTACCACGGCTATAATTTGTTCGTCAGTGGCAAAAACGCAACAGAAGGAGTTTGCGCTCTACGCTCTGTTGGCAACGCACGAGCACGCCCCCGCGAGCTTGCCGCTCGCAAAGCTAACGCTAAATTTTACCAAGGCGATTTTGGCAGCTGCGCTGTAGTGATCACCGCTGGCGTTTTCGTGGCTGTGCGAATCGGCAAAGAAATTTTTTACTATGGCGTGAAAAACTCAGACCGCTCGGCGGTAATGGATGTAGCGCGGCGAGCGCACTGCATTTATGATATGCGCGCCTTGCCGATCCAAGCGATTGCTAGGCAAAGCAAAAACGTGATCCACTACGCCTTCTAAAAATAATTGTTTCTTTTGTACACTTTTAGTTGACAGCTAATTTTGTACGCCTTACTGTTTCTCCTGTAATAGAAACGGAGACAGTAAGTGAACGAACAAGCAACACAAAACCCCACCCCCATACTTGGCTCTAATGAGCCGAATCTCAACACAATGGCATTCCGCTGGCGGCTTTTAAAAGACGCAGAAGAAAAAGCAAAGCTTGAGCGCGTTCAGTGCGAAAGCGATATGTTGCCGTTTTTAGATCAGCGCGAAGAAGGCGCTTGCACTACCACCCTGTCAGACGGCACTAAGATCACAGTCAAAAATAGCTTTGGTCGCAGCATCCACTGGGACACTTGGAAGCGCATCCAGAAAAGAATCCCCACAGAATTGCACCCCATCAAGCTGGTCGAAATGTTGGACGAAACTCGCCTGAAGTTCTTACTCCAGAACGAACCCGACACGTACAAAATCATCAGCGAGGCGATCACCACCACCCCGCGCAAGCCAAATATCACAGTCAAAAAAGCGGAGCAAAACTAATGGCGTTCGACCTATCAGCAATCTCAAAAACAAAGAATGACCGCCCCGTGTTTGCCATTTTGTATGGCACAAGCGGCGTTGGTAAAACGACAGTCGCAAGCCAAGCAGACAAGGTAGTTTTTCTGCCCACTGAAGATGGCGCGGGAAGCCTCACGCTTGACGCATTTCCAGTAGCTCAGAGCTATGAAGATGTGCTGCAGGCCATTGGCTCGCTTTACGCCGACCACAAGTTTAAGACGCTGGCACTAGATTCACTAGACCATCTTGAACCACTGATCTGGAAAAAGGTTTGCGCAGACAACAATGTTAAGAGCATAGAGCAACTCACCTATGGCAAAGGCTATGTGATGGCGCTAGACCTATGGCGTGAGTTGTTAATGGCGCTGCGTGGTCTGCGCGACCAGCGCAAGATGAATGTAGTGCTAATAGCTCACCACCAGATACGCAAGTACCAAGACCCTGAGATGGACCAGATAGACCGATATGAGATTAAGTTGCACTCGAAAGCCAGCGCGCTGGTCCAAGAATCTTGCGACATGGTGCTGTTCTGCAAGCACAAAAACATCACCAAAAAAGAAGATACAGGCTTTGGCAATTCGCGCACGCGTGGCATAAGCACCGGCAAGCGCGTGATGTGTACAACAGAAACGCCAAGCTATTTCGCTAAGAACCGATTCGGTTTGCCCGACGAACTAGATCTTTCGTGGTCAGCATTGGCCGCAGCACTTAACCCCACACCAGAAATCACACAAGCAAAAGGATAGAAAAATGGCATCACTAGTTTTTAGCGCAGCAAGCGTAGAGATAGAAGAACGCCCCTCACGCCAGCCGGTCCCGAAAGGAACCTATAGCGCGATGATCACCGAATCAGAAATGAAACCAACCAAGCGCGGCGATGGCCGGTACTTGCAGCTGGTCTGGGAGATCACCAAAGGCGAGCACATGGGTCGCATGATCTGGGACCGCCTCAACGTGGAAAACCCAAACCCCAAGGCAGTAAAAATTGCGCAACAAGACCTCGCGCAGATTTGTGCGGCGCTTGGCAAAGGCGGCATAGATGACTCTGATGAGCTTCACTACAAGGAGGTTTTGATTGACGTGGAAATCTCCCCGCCAAGCAATGGCTATGAAGCCAGCAACGAGATCAAGGGCTACTCAGCCCCAGCCGGTGCCGCACCAGTTGCACCCGCCGCGCCCGCGCCCGTAGCGCAAGAAAGCTTCGTAGATGACATCCCCGGCGGCGCACCAGCGAAGCCTTGGGAGCAATAGAAAATTAGACCAAGGGGGTTTCACCTTCCTCCTCATTAGCGTGTTCCCCGTCCGCGTGGTCAAACAGACGGGGCTAAATTTTTGGCAGCTGCGTCCACTCCAACACTTTGGTTTGCCTCCTTTCCGAAGGGGCGTGGCTGCTTTTTTTGAAGGATCAAGCATGACAATTTTATTGGCAGAAAAAACACTGGCGGCAATAAACGAAGCCATTGAAGCCGACCAGGACGATTCGCCTGGTCGCGCGCACTTGGGCGCTTCTATTATTGGCCGCGAGTGCAGCCGTGAGCTTTGGTACACGTTCCGCTGGGTTGCCAAAAAACTGCACCACGCCCGCATCTTGCGCCTTTTTTCGCGCGGGCAAAACGAAGAAGAAAGATTTAACGAATACCTAAAACAAGGCGGGTTGACCGTTTGGGATGTAGACCCGGAAACGGGTGAGCAATGGCGCATAGCAGATGTTGGCGGTCACTTTGGCGGCTCACTCGATGGCGTAGTTTTAGGCTTGCCAGACGCGCCAGAAGAGCCGCACGTCAGCGAGCAAAAAACGCACAACACAAAGAGCTTTAATGCCGTGGCACGGCAAGGCGTGCTGGCAAGCAAGCCTGAGCATTTTGCGCAGATGCAGATCTATATGCATAAGATGAATTTGAAGTGGGCACTTTATCAGGCCGTCAACAAAGACAATGACGATCTCTATTTTGAGCGCATAGCTTACGACCCGCAGGCCGCTGAGCAGCTACTTAGAAAGGCCAAAAATATCATTGCCAGCGAAGGCCCGCTGGAGCGCATGAGCGATGATCCCACTTGGTACAAGTGCAAATTTTGCGACTACCACCCCATTTGCCACGGCAACCAAACGCCAGCCGCAAACTGCCGAACCTGCGCGCACAGTACGCCAGTGCTTACTGGCACCGCTGGCGAGTGGAAGTGCGGCAAGCACCAAAAGCCAAGCACCGTGGAGGCGCAAGGCAAAAGCTGCAACCTACACAATTTCATACCGCCGTTGCTGGCGAACTGGGCAGAGCCGACTGACACAGACGGCGATAACGTCACCTACACAAATA
>Ga0209337_1002268_pt1 | contig 14108 bp, 17 predicted proteins | sample LinPmetageLP53_FD_184044 | JGI IMG/M metagenome (GOLD analysis project Ga0209337, IMG submission 184044) | Marine viral communities from the Pacific Ocean - LP-53 (SPAdes) (version 2) | ecosystem: Environmental > Aquatic > Marine > Oceanic | place: Pacific Ocean | collected 2010-02-08
GTGTGCGGTGCTTTTCGTCTTCTTCTTCGACTCCCTTGAGGAAGTCGCTTAATTTGGTTTGCTTTGTCATTTTAAGTTCTCCTAGTAACAATATAACCCCTGAATTGGGGGTTTATAGTTGTTGTCTTTATCATAGTTTTTCAAGTAATACTTGAAGGTTTTGCCATGTTATAGTGATAGTGTTTACGCAATCTACGCACCTAAAATCACCGGCATTCATGATGTTGTTATGTCCGCAACATTCGTTGGGACATTCTGTAATGTTGTGGTCTCCTTTTTTCATCTAGTAGAAACAATTGTTTCAGGGTTTCATATGTCTTGTTATGCGTATTGGTGATTGGCCAAGTACACTAGGGTGTTCTTTCCATTCACTTTTCCAACCTTCAATACCTTTTGAAAAAGGTTTTACAGTTAGTGTGTCAGTATGTCCAAGAATCCATGCGTCATCAATTAGTGACTTTAGTAAGCGGTCTTCCCAGCCTTTTATTAGTTGGGTAGATTTTCGCTTGTTTATCTTGACATATTGTGTGCATTGTTCAAAAGTCAAAATCAAAGAACCTAAATTCCCATCGTTTGCTTTTTCTTTAGCATATGCTTCTTTAAAACAATTTAAGCAAAGTAGCATTAACTCAACACCGTACTTTGTTTTAAAATTAAGTGCGGACTTGAGGTGCGTTTGTTCAGCCAATAGATCTTTATGTTGTTCTAATGGGCTTTTTGCTTCATGTTTTTGTTTCATTTCAGAAACGGCTGGTTCGAATAGTTCATCGATAGCAGATTTTGTATCTACTTCAACCGCTTCAGGTGTTTCTCGAACTGAGATTTTTACCCAGTTCTTACCGTCCCATAATTGGATGATTTCCAATTCTGGTTCCATTTGTGCAATTATTTGGAGGAAGTTCTTTTGACGTAGTTCGTTTAACTCACTGTCGTCGTTTTCATTTCTCCAAGTAATGTAATCATTACTAGCATCTTTTATAGTGTCTAGTAATTTTTTTACGGCACCACGTTGGGTGCCCAACATCATTGCAGCATCTAGCATTTTTGTGTTTGGCACAAAAACGTTCGGTATTATTTCTGTTTTTTGATTTGTTCTCTTAGTACTCATCTAGTTGTACCACCTCTCGGCCAGGCAGTACTATTGTGATCGAAAATGTTCTTTGGAGGAATCATGTGCTTGATCACTGCTACCACTCGGTAAGGGAGCGGTAGCGGGTTGATAAACGGACTATGTGTCTCTGTCATTTGTCTGAACAGGGAACATAAAACCTTAACAAAAAGTTGAGTCCGAGCGTCTATCTAGTAGGAATTAAAATTCCGTTTCTTTCCATTCATCGAATGGTAGTGGGGTTCTGTTGTATGCACCAGATTTGGCAAGGTAGTCTGCATATTCATTGTAGACATTGCCATCGTGTGCTTTTACATATTCCCATGTGACATTAGGAACTGTTTTTGCTAGGGCTTTAACCTTCGCAACTAGTTCCTTGTTCTGTTTTGCTTTCCAGTTCCCAAATACTAAGTTACCCGCATATTGCGAGTCTCCGTATATTGTGCAATTGTCATTTTTATGATTCAGTCTTATTATTAGGAGCGCATAGTATATTGCAGCCAGTTCGGTAGTATTGTTTGTTACTTTTCCCAAATCTAATGGGATTTCGTGCTTCAACACTATGCCGTCGGCATCAACATTTAATTCCCATCCTTGATCTGGTCGGGCAGTTAAAATATTAATACCGTTCTCTGAGTTAGTGCGTTTGTAAACACCTATACCTCCAAGAGTTCGTACATTTGGGTTCTCATTATTGATGGCTGAGCCATCAACATAAAATTCAATTTGATTTGTCATCTAGTAACCTCAAGGAATGGGGTCTGCCGGAATATACCCAACGGGTCTTCCAGCACGATTTTTAATAACGTTATCGTCACTAAAATTAATTTCCCTACAAACACGCATGGACTTTCCATGCACGCTTCCAGGCAATCGTATGATTCTACGGTTATCGTAAGTAACCATCCAGTCTAGCAACAGATTCGTTTCATGCTGTAAGATGTTCACCACAGATTTGTAGTGTCTCTCAATATCTGCATTCTTGTCTTCGTGGTTGCAAGAGTAGCGTAGTAAGGTCTCTTTTTCTCGACCTTCTTTTATCGCTTCTCTTCTTAGTACTGTAAATAAGAAACTTTTGTTAGGACGAGCAAATGCTTCGTCATAGTATCCGTTTACTATCAAGTGAAAGCCTTTGCCTCCACTAAATACGATTTGTTGTTTGATGTTTTTGAACTCGTAGCAATGAATGTGTTCTTCAATTGCAGTAATGAGTTCGCTAGCCATCTGTATTCCTTGATGATAGTCTTTGTTGTCGTAATCTATATCAAAATATAAATCTCGTTTCAACATGGTGTTATGGTATCGCTTCAAAGTAACTTTCTTACTTTTCTTAGCGCACCATCCTTTCTTTCGCATCTTGGCTAAACCTTTACGTGATTCAGGGTCAGGACCAATTCCTTGCGGATTCAGCCATTGACCTGTTGTATAATACACGTGTATAGGTGCCAGTCTTCGTAGATGACTGAGCAGAGTTTTCTTTGTCTTTACATTATCTTTCAATACTTTGACAACGATTCTCTGACTCTTTGGTTCCCATATAAAAAATCTATACTGTCTAAAATTACTATAGGGAGGTAGATATATATCATCCTCTGTTATATTCCTATAGTAGTTCTTGATTCGACGGACTTTGTCAGCCATCGTCACTTTCAAGTGTTTTTGGTATAGTTTACTCTGAAGTTTGCTTTGTTTGAAAGCAGCCTTCATGGTAATCATCATACTTGCGCCTCTAGAATAGTCATGACATTCACAGTCATTTTCTCCTTTGCGGTCACAGGCAGGATGATGTCTTTTTGGAAACCTTTCAGCCATAATATCAATACAGGCTGTTTGGTCATTTACAAATGATGCAAGGTCGTACTTATGATGTTCACATAAGTATTCTCCAGGTTTGACGGTTTTAATTTTGCATCTGCTAAAGTCCCGTGGGTCTTTGCTAATACAACGCGTCTCTTCTGTCTTCCATTTGTTGTTCATCTAGTGAGGGGAATTTCACCCCTCTATATTGTTTTTAAACAATCCATGCATCCACTTTCCGCGTCGCAAGTATTGTTCCATTCTTTCATGGTGTCAGACAAAAACAAAGCCACTTTAGGGCCGGCTATTTGTTACCTTAACCTCCAACAAGTTACTTTCATTTTTAATTCATGCGTCCATAAATTAAAAGCGTCATTTTTCATACGTCCAATCTTTTTTCAGGAAATCAGCATTGAGTTGTTGTAGTGGTTTCGTTTTGTGTTCATCTAGTATCGGTCTTTCCCGAACGTCAGATAAACCATTATTTTTTCATGGTGATGAATATAAAATATGGTGGTCTATCTAGTGAGAGGTCTATGTTTTTAGAGTTTCAAGTTTTACTATTGGGCTTATCTAAGCCGCTTTACTTTAGCAGTTTAATGCTGCCTAGTTTTAGTGTTTAACTTTTATTGATTTTTGGTGTTCCGCATTGGAACTCGGACACTGTGTTTGCAACATTCAACCAATGTTGTGAGGATTTTACCTCACTGTTGGTAGTACAGTATTGTACGGCCTTTACTTTGTAAAGGTGAATGTGAAGACACATGGAACGTTTCCAGTTGCGGATGTTAAAAAATTAATTTTAAGGCAGACTACCGTTCTAATGTGGTGGTAGTTTAATTCACGGATGTGAATTCTTTATTCTAAATTTGCTGGATATTGTGCAAGTAAGATTTCGGGAGGGGCAACTGCCCCGTGAAATCAGCGAGTGGATTTATTCCATTCGTGATTACTTGCTGCAGATCCGTGCAGTTTTAGATTTAGCGGAAAATCAGTTTGACTTCCTTGCTATGTGTTATCTTATAGTTTCTAATTTACGTCATATGCTTGTTCGGCATCGGTGTTTTAGTTCTCTCTAGTAGAACACAAGTGTGTCATTCAGACTGCTCTGATGGTACACGTTGTGTTGCTGTTTCTGCTGGCATCGACGCAGTAGCAATAGCAGCAAGTCTTTCAAGTTCATCTAGGTCATTGACCAAAGATTTCTTTTGCTTTCTTGGTGCTTTAGGGTGTTTTTTTAGTTTTAGTGATACACCTGCTTTCGCAAATATAGCCCTCAACTTTGCAGCCCTTGCTCTAGCAGACGCCGGGTTCATACCCATTGCTTCTGCTGCATCGGTGACATATTCAGATTGGTTCCACAAACGAATAAATATTTCATTCGTTATTGCGGCCATTTTTGGTTTATTTGGCTGTTCAGCAACTGATGTAACGGGTGCTACATCAACAACTGCTGTATCAGCCAATTGGTTTCTTTCTTCATTCATGTCAATCAACTCTTCCTCTTTCGAGGCTCTAGTGAAAGTAAAACTATTTTTCCGAGGAACTTGACGATGAACCGGTTGAGTCAAGCCGCGAGTTTCCACACCATATCCGTAGGATAACAGTGTAGGGAATCGCAGGACTCCACTGTGTATGATAAGATTAGTGATAATAGCACAGGCTATTATCAAGCGCAATCTTAAGATTTCAAGGCACCGATGCGCTGTCGCAAGGTGCTGAATCGTTCATACGAAGTGGTTGTCCATGGCTCAAGGTGTAGAACCTTGGTTCGTGCCGTAGTAGTTCCGAGGAGCCGAAGCCTTGTGTTCTACACGCGTAGCGTAGACCTAAAAGGCGGTAAATATGGCTCAAATCTCTACCAACCACCGTTAGGTATAGCCAGGCAAAGCCGGCTGGTTGTGTGGAGGTGTTTCCGTAGGATTAGTCGTAGTAGACATCTGGCGCTCGCAAGATGTTTACCGACGTGCCTGTACATCGGTTAATAGTAAGCACATCCCCGTAGGGGTGTATTACGATTAACTCGAACAAGTCCACAGGCGTATGCCTTGGACGATGGTCCCGTTTTTCACCGCAGCGGAGCCGCAAGGTGGTAGGGATGTTAGGGTAATCTGTAGGATGAGCCGTCAATCGAGCAAGCAACAGTAAGCGTAGCGGTTTTAAGCGCAGCGCAAAATGCTGTTCAAGCCTCGATTGTATTTTCGGCGATACGTCATTTGCCCCGAAGGGCATCAGTTGTATTTACTTTCTAGTAAGAGGCGTTAGCCTCAGTTGTCAAAATTCGTAAGGTCAACCAATGAAGCAGTAACTGCGTCATTGTCCATAGGAATATTTGCTATTCGACCACGAAGTCTGTTGTTTACATCGGCGTACATTTTCCTTTTAACAGGAATGTTTCCACCAAGCAATTCTTCAGCACTTGCTAGTCTTTTAGTAATGTCAGATTTCTTAACACGCAATTTAGAAATGCGTGCTTCGAACTGTTCTACTTTTTCGGTATCAAAGGATCCAGCAAGTTTGGTAACTTCTGCATGGAACTCAGTGATTTCTTTTGAAAGGTCAGAGCCTAAATCCTCTCGGATATATTGCATCTCTCTTTCTCCGTCCAAGTATCCTAGGTATCTAAAATTACTCTTTGTACCATAGCGATTGACAGGGTTGCCGTCTTCGCCATAGTAGTTTTCATTGTTTACGCTTGCTTCGTAACCTCTAGCAAAAGAGGCAATTATATTAGCCACAGAGTCAAGAGATGTAGACGTATCTACATCATTGACTTTTGTTGGCACATATGATACTCCCTTGCCTGCAAGGAAGTTTACTCCGCGTAGAGAAATTAATGTGTCTTTGATATGTTGTCTTAGAAGAGTTTCGTCAATACTAACAATAGTATTTTGAAACGCTTCTGATATCTGTCTTTGTACTTGAGACATTAAATCAATATTGATTTCTGTCTCGTTCCAATAACCTTCTATACGTATGCAACAAAGTGTTTGACTTGGCACAGGTCTTACGACCTCACCATCTTCAATTTGTTTGATGTATGCTTCATCCCAAAAAGAGCGCATGTAGTTTTGTACCCATGCTACGTGATCGAAAGTATCTGGGGGAGAGAACTCCAGTCTAAAGACTGGTGTACTTTCCTTGTGTAACTTTCCATTCATCCTACCTTCTCGGCGAACCGAGATTTGGTATTCATTTCCTCTCATCAGATGTTTTACATCTACACTTTGTTTAACGGCACCATCCCATCCTTCTAGTTCTAGAAGTACTGGTAGTGACGAGTTCTGTATAGCGTCTTTTGCTTTTGCAAAAGCATTCTTTGCAGTACGTAGTTTTGGTATCTTGCCTTGGCTCAAACTGTTGCTTTTAGCAACAGCGACCAGGTCGGCATACCTCATAGTACCTGCATTAATCGACCATAGGACCAAATAGCCCTTTGTCGATTCCATTAATTTTCCTTCAACTGCGTATCCGTGATTTTCGTTTGTATTACTCATCTAGTATTAGACCGGCAAGCATTCGTTTCAGTTAGCATTTTTCTTGCTAAGTCAATTGCCACGTTTGTAGGCATCCACATCCCATAGCCTGCTAAGACTCTGGAGTTGTGCTTTTCGTATATGCTTGTTGCCAGTCTGTATGTAGAGCCTGAAACTTCTAGTTCCAGATTCTCACTTTGCTTTGGCATCAGCGTCATCTAGTAAATCGAGGTAACATAGTTAGTAATTAAACTTACTATGTTTTGACTCAATTATTTCGCTGGAGTCTTCTCCAACAGCCGTCAATCGATTTGATTGTACGGTGGTTTCCAAAAAGACTTTTCAGGTCTTTTTGATACTGGCCATTTTCTTTGCACGGCTTAGATTGTTTCTTAAGCCATGCTTTTTCTTCTTTGGACCAAGGAACCTGTTTTACTTTTCCTACAGGACTTTTCCGAACCTTTGGAGTCAAAGGTTCTTCCAGTGCTATAGAAACTAGTTTTTCAACAGGTTCTATACTCGGCATCTTTCCAGTTAATAATTTTAAAGCATCTTCTACTTCCATTTTTATTATGATTTCCATCTAGTAAAGGAAGATTCATTCTTCCTTCTTGCGCATATCTTGTATGATACGCTCTAAGTATATGACAAGATCCATTGCTTCTTGTTTGGCGTGTTCCAACCAGTCCATTGTAGAAAGGTCAGTACGCTCCATAGTGGTTCCATATTTGTTTAGGCCCACTTTGGCACGGTCTTGTATTTGTTGACATACGTCATCTTCGATTTTACTCATCTAGTAGCACAAGTAGATATTTTACCCTACTCGGCTTTGCGTATCCCCCCAATTGTAGTTAGTCTCAGCCAGTTTTATTATGGCGGTTGTAATACCAGCCTTTTTTTCTAGCCTCAATCAGCCGCTTTTTCTTGCGGCCAATTTCTTTCTTGTTCGGGTTGTGCGCGTCGTTTGTGTTTTTTGACATTACGTCATACTAGTAGTTTCATTTTTTATGAAACAAGTTAATTGGAAGTATAATATGTTTGTCACGCATTTTTCGTTCAGCATGACTCTTGAAAGCGACCCCTTCGGACCACGTCAATCGTACTTTGCTGTTCTCCAAATGGTATCTTCTAATACCATTCTTATTTTTGACAATTCTTTTAACTTCCAGTTTAGCACCTTTGATATCTTTTGTATTATATATATCGTGCTTAAACAAATTTCTAACTTCTTTGGCGGCGAGTTTATCGCCAACTTTGAAGTCAGGGAAATCATTTCGCATTCCTTTGATGTAGTCTTTATATTTAGTAGACTTACCATCGGGCAGGAACGCTGTTACATTTCGACCGTCACCAGAAAGGTATCCTTTCCTACCATCAACTGCTAGGAGTTTATCCTTCTTTGGTGGTTTTTTCGGTGTCTTTGTTTTGATTTCTTTTTTGTGAAAAACAGAGTTATGCAGTTTTTCTGCAGCCTCTGTTGTAAATTTTAAATCGCATATTTTGCAATTGTATTTCATCTAGTATGGCTTTCGCCAATCACTCTTCTTCAAGACTTTCTAGTCTAAGAAAGTCTCCAAAAATCTTTCTGGCACTTCGTCGGACACTTAATTTTTTGGTAGGTGTCTCGATCGTGCCAGCATCGGTGGATAGTTTTCTATTTCTTCTAGATACTCGCAGAGTTTGCGAACTACCAGTCTCCATAGTCAATCTTCCCCTATTTGCTTCGACCATTACTTTGTCCAAAGCATCAGAAACTGCATCTACATATTGAATGACATCCATATCAGAGCCTGTGCAGACTCGATAGGTTCCATTATTTATTGTTGCAACCATTTTGTCGCGACGCAGAGTCGAACTGTGAGACAAGCGTATTTTATACACACCGCCTTCCAGTTGACCATTGTCACCTAAGGTCGAACCAGCCTGTGTACCATCAAAGTCTCCCTCCCTCACTAAAGTAAGTTCAGAGCCAATGATACCAGGTAGGTTTACAATATTGTCCTCTAATGAGGTACCAATATATGTTCTCAAGAAAGCATTTTTATTTAATAATACTTTCTTATTAGTTTCAGGGTAGACATTAGTAGCCATCTTGCCTTTCAGCAAGCGAAGTAATTCTTCATCATCTGTACCAGAGTCGGTGCAGACTATATTGGCTATAGTGTATCTTCCATTGTTTTCAAAAATGCCTTTAAACATTTTGTCATTTTTTCTTTTTGAAAAAGTGTTTGTAGTTACTATATGATTAGCATCATTTAAAACACCAAGTTTGGACCTGGTGTTTCGCTCATTGAACATACCGATATTCAATACGGTAGTATTCCATGAGTCGAAATTGATCCACGAGTTTAGATCGATAGTTCCATTTCCGGAATTAATCGAGCCAGTCGTAGGTTCAGTATAATTGACCTTTTTAATTGCGACGCATGTAGTAAGACCGTTTGGGGTTCTTACAATGCAGTCACGTGATTCATCGGTGGCGTTGCGACGAATATTCGGAACACGGTTAGTAGATAACCACGATCTTATTCGACGGTGGTTTCTAAAATTGCTCGGAATTGTCGTTCTACTCATTCGCTGATTAGTTTGCCGCGTATGTGTCTCTTGTATAGAGTCACGTAACTCATCCCATTCGGTGTCTTCCTCTTTAAACCGAGGAGCAACGGATGATAATAAGTGATCGCTTGACATACTGTTATAAAAATCCGAAATAGAATCTAACACTGTGTTAGTGTAGATATCGAATTTCGCCGTGATATAGAAGTATTCATCGTCTTCGTTTATTGTATATTGGGTTCGCTCGTAATAAATACCAGCACCAATTGTACAATAGCCATCAAAATCTAAGTCGTTATTTTGTTGTTGCCGTATGTATTGACGGGAACTGCAAACGACAAAAAAGTCTTGATACATTGGAATAAAAGGACTGGTGCCACTAGGTGTGACATTCCGCCCCTGTTCTTCCAAATATAGTAACTCTATTGTGTCAAATGGACTAGTAGTTATACCGTCACTTGACACTGTGATTTTGCCGCACTTGTTGTTTTTTACCAGACTGATACCACCATAATTGGTAGTATTATCGTCAATACGAATATAGTCTAGTTCGTTGCGTGCAAGCATTTGTTCAATATTTTCTCTATTGTTCATCTAGTAGCAGGCCACGAATCAAGATTCGTCTTCTGCGCGTAGAACCTTAAGATGATACTGCGGTGATTTTGCAGTTCGGTCTTTGGCTCTGGTTTCATACATGTGGACTTTATCGCCAGCGTTGAGGGTTATAGTTTCCCTAATCTGTCCGTAAAAGTGGGTTTCTGTTGTCCCACTTACGGTCTTGCGTCTTTTCCACATGCCTGTTATGTTTTCAAAAGTTCTTTTCAAAGTCATAGTTATCTAGTAAGACGAAACTAAAAAGTTTCATCTAAGTTTAATGGGTTACCTCTTTCGTCATTAATATGGCTTAGCGCCCTCTTGACGAAGTTCATGGCAAGTCCTTTCCATCCTCCAACACGGGTGCCGACATTAGTGTCGACCCATTTGATTTTTACATCATATCCGTTAAGTTGGTTAATGCTTACTTGCATTCGGGAAGGTTTCTTCCAGTAGTGTAGTATTTGATATTCATCAACTACTTCGAGACTGTCTTTAGAGCAAACGAGATATACGTTACAGTATTCGTCGTTTTGTATCAAAGTAAAAGTAGTCACCGAATTGTTAAATTCGTCATTAAAAACGAACTCCATTGGTGGTAGATTTCCTTTGAGCCTTTTCGGTGTGACGTTGGCAATCGGGGTGATTGGTATGTCAGGCTGCTTTTCAGTCTGATTATTTAATCTGTCAACTATTCGTCTCATATTGTTTACTCCCCATTCATCCATTCGTTGAATAGTAGTAATCCATTGTAGTGCTCTTGCATCCATTCATAGTCATTTGTTGACAAGTGTCGAATGCAGTGCATAATTTGTGTACAGGCTTTTCCGTCTCGGGAGTGTGGGATTCGTAATCTGAAATTTGTCATATCAAAATATAGTCCTTGGTTCCGTCCACGATAGTGCCTGTAATTAGTGTTTATTGAATTTAGTACCGATAAAGTATGTCTATGAGACCTAGTATTATCTGTGGTCTCTTGATTACTTCGGTTTATGAAATATTCATTTACACGAACGAAAAAGTCGGTAGATTCTCTGGTGTGAAAATCGTTACTTTTGTTCATATAAGATTTTAGCGCGCGGCGCCAAATTCTCGTATCTCTGATTGGCCTAAATCCGTTATCGTATGTTATCATCATATCTAGTAAGGCTCTCGCCTATTGTTTGTTTTCTTCATATATATCGTCTAATTCGGATTCTGTTCGAGTCTCCAAGTAAGTGCGATATATGGCATCTTTCGCCATCTTATCAAGATTTATCCTACCATTAGCGAAGCCTTTAATGACCCCTCTTGTTGTAGGATGGAATTGTTTTAGTAAATCTGTGTTCACTAGGGTAGTGAAGTCTTCTCGCAAGAGAGAAATAGCGGTTTGAATGCCGTATATTTTCTTAATTGCTAGTGTTGCTTCTGATTCGTTGTTCAATAAAATTACATCGCTTAGGTAAGTCAATACCCGCTCTTTGTAATCCATGAACGCCAAGCCGTTGTCCCATCTCCATTCCATGATTTCCTTTTGATGAGGTCGGTTGCCCCAGTACTGTTCAACAGCACCTTTGGACAAAACCTCGGAAAACTTGTAATCTTTCATATTGTTTCGTATGTAGAAAGCCTTTAGTTCGGATAAGTTCAAGTCTGCATCAGAAGCATTCATATTCATCTTTTTTTCTACAACACTCGTAGTTATAAATCTACAATCGTTGTTAGAAAAGTTTTCAGAAATACTTTTGTTGTTCTTTATCAGGTTGCTGGTAGGACTGCATATTGCATTGTTTATTGCATATTTCTGCACCATATCGTCGCAAAACGCTATGGCTTGTTCTTCGCTAAAAGTCAGTTCGGTCATATTACCGATTTCTTTTGCGCTCGCTTTGTCCACCATTTGGCTTATCATCCATTCTAAGTTTTTTTCTTTGTTGTTATCATTGTTCATAATAATCTCTCTAGTAAAAGAACTTGCGTTCTTTATTGGTTGTTTGCAAGCCAAAGTCGTTCTTGTTCGGCTGCTAGGTCATTGAAGTAAGTCATAAAGTCTTCTGGGGTTGGTAGGTTATCTAAGTCCCATGAAACGGTTAATCTAACCGGATCGTCTAGGTCTTCGAATATGCCCTTGGAACCGTCTCTAGAAGAATACACTTCTAGTTGATTCGAGTCCAGGTCAATTACCCATGCCCATTCGCAAAAGACTTTGTCTCCTCCAAAATTAAAACTATTTTGTAATAGTATTCTCTTAGGCCCACCATAGAGTGGACTAATTAAGTCGAGTATACGACAACCAGTGTTTCTATGGAATGCAGGAAATACTGCATGCCACCAAGTATCGGCGTGTATTGTTAAATTACTTTCTTCAATACTTCCAATAATTTCGTCCATCTTTATCAGATCTTCTTCAGTAGCCCAAGAGCATCGCTCTAGGTTATTTTTGAAGTCTGCTTTAATGAATCGTTGTAAGAAATTCAGTATGTGCAAACCTGCCGAGTCCGGATATCCGTCCCATTGGCAGTATTGTGCTACTTTTATTTCTTCATTGTGTTTCACTATGGTTAAATTTCTTGTTCCCATGTTATCTAGTAAAACGACTTAATTAATTAAGTCGCTCAAATTCTGTCCTATCTTCATCAGATACGATTCCACCGGAATTCGTAGTCTGTAGAAAGTAATTTAGAAATACCTTTTGTACGTCAACAACTTTTGGTTCGTTGCGGTCAGTACAGTATTGGTCTGAAACTTCTTTCCACTTTGCGTAGAAAGGTTCGTCTCTTAAGACTGCTTGAGCCATAACTTGTACAAGGATTTCCTCCTCGCTCAAAACTATGGGTGCTTTGACAGACTTTGCTTTTCTTTTCTTGGTTACTGCTACTGCAGTTTTATCCAGCGCATCTTTATCGAAGGCTGGGCTTGTTTCAAGGTTAGAAAGCGAAGTCATTATTGTCGCAGTCTCTGTTTTTAAACCGTATACTATGATGCCACTTTTAGTGACACCAAAGAGTTCTTGGATTGGTAAATTAGAGACGTTATTCAGTGTAAAATTATTTACACTGGGTGTTTGTCTTCTTGTTTCAACCACATCGAACCATGTCGGGTAAATTATACTACTACTCCCTGATATATTATCAGGACTAGTATATGTTATATTATTACTTATAGAAGTTGTTTGGACTTCAGATGTCCCATTGAGTACCCTAATGACTACTTTGTCATTAGTTGTATCATATAGAACATTTAGTTTACCAAATGGTTTACTTTTCTTTATTTTAGAAATCGCTTTACGAATAGTGCCGCGAGGCATTTCACAAAGGAAAGCCAAGTTAGCAATGTCGTAATCATTTGGTAGAGCATCTTTTACGATGCTTTCATTTTTTATGCTGTGTATTAAACTGAGTGACTGTTGCCTACCTCCACTAGTAAATAAATGGGGAGTCAACGGTATGTTAGTAGTGCTGCCGTGTCGGTTAAGGTGCCGAGTAATATAATAATTACCTCGACCACTTGCTCCGCTTGTAACAAGAGGTTTGAACACGCCGAATGCTCCTTTAATTGGTATCCATACCAAAGGAATTGAAAAGGCGGTTAAACCTAATTCTAAATCGTGTGTTTGCTGCTCTGTTGCTAAGGCGGTAGAACCTAGCCAATAGGCATTACCCCTAATGGGGTGGACGGCTATTCTAACTTTATCGGAGGATGACAATGACGAAACGTTATTGTCGCTTAGTACTCTTGCGTCTAGCATTTTTCTGCTATTCAAGTCATACTTACCTTCGAGTAAGAAATCACCTTCAACTGGAAGGCGAATATTATTGGTCAACTCATTTAATTTCACAAACAGTACATTACCAGATAGACCGAGTAGAGAAAAAGACAAATTGTTGTCTTTAACTTGTATATACGCGGCTTCTATTTGGTGGTCTTGCTTGAGAAAAATACTCATCATATTATCATACGCTAAACGAACTCTCTCAGGTATTGTTACCGATGTTGTTCTTCTTTGTTCAGTGCATCCTAAGTTAATTAGTGTGTTTGTATCCATTTTAATCTAGTAGAGATTAGATTTATTCTAGTTTCTCAATTTCTTCTTGCGCGTCTTGAGGGGAAACCTCAAGAACAAATTCGCTAAAGATATTGAGACTATTTCTAATCTCAGTAAGTAAGTCAATTATCACATTAAGTTTTTCTTCCATACTTAAACCCCCATCCATGGTTCCAAAGTTGTTTGGTCCATTGTTATTAGGTTGTCAGCATCGTATAATGGCGTTATGCCATATTCTGGTGTCATGTTATTATGTGATAAAGTAACATAAAAGCGCGCTGCAAATTTTAATGCAGTGCCTTCTGTGCGAAATGTCTCACACTCAGTCCAATATTGTTCTTCAAGTTGATCACCTATTTCTAGATGAGCAACTTCAAACTCATGGCTTTTTCTGTTATGTCGTACAAATATTGATGTATTATCTGTCATATTATCTCCTTCTGGTGAAGAGTAAACTATATTGTTTTTTTGAGAAAGTCCAATCCGTGAAATGCATTAGCATTCGCCATTGGTCTGTGTCTTGTCTTTTAGGTAAGAATCGCTTAATTTAGTA
>Ga0209337_1002271_pt1 | contig 14090 bp, 16 predicted proteins | sample LinPmetageLP53_FD_184044 | JGI IMG/M metagenome (GOLD analysis project Ga0209337, IMG submission 184044) | Marine viral communities from the Pacific Ocean - LP-53 (SPAdes) (version 2) | ecosystem: Environmental > Aquatic > Marine > Oceanic | place: Pacific Ocean | collected 2010-02-08
ATGCTGGCTCTGGTACTTGGGGGTTCATAAAAGGATTAGCCGCTACAAGAGGGCAAGTAATACCACAACTATTTGTTTCATCAGCATCAGCTATGTTTAATGAATCTTCAGGAAAAGCAGCGGCTGTTGGAGCGGTAGTAGGTAGTGCTGTGCCGGTGTTTGGTACAATTGGTGGTGCTATTGGAGCAGCAGGAGCTACACTGGAAACAGCTATGTCATTTACAGATTTCTTACAAGGTGAGGTAGAAAAAGCAGGTTTAGCTTTTGATAAAGATGGAGTCACTAAAATATTAAATAACCCAGAGGCAATGGGTAGAATAAGAAGAAAATCATTAGGACGAGGAATAGCTATTGGTGCTATTGATGGATTAACCGGGGGTATAGCAGGTAAAGCAACATCATCTTCATTAAAAGCAGCTAAGACGATAGGAAAAAGAATTGGAGCAGGAGCTAAAGGTGTAGCTATTGAAGGCGTTGGAGGGTCTATTGGTGAAGCAACTGGTAGGTTACTTACTGGCCAGGAACTGGATGTTGCAGAAATAGGCTTTGAAGGTGTGGCAGGAACAGCTACAGCTCCCTTGACAGTTGGATCATCGTTTATTAATCCTCCTAGCTACCAACTAAATGGAAAACCAGCCTCGTTTGATGATGTAAATGATTTAATTATAAATGGAACACCTGATGAAATTGCGGGAGCTAAAATTGAAATTAAAAATGATAAAAATTTACTTGCAAAAGCTGAGGGTAAAAAAAGGGATGCTCAAATAGGAGCAAATTTACAAAGTGATATACCTAATTATATAAGCGAGGATGATAGAGTTAATTTAACAAAACTAGAAACAGAGCTAGAAGTTCTTAGTGGAAGTAATAGTGTATCTGCAAAAATAAAAGCTGAAGGTTTATCTAAAGAAATAAAAGATATATATTCTAAATATAAGGATATTAAAAATGAATCAGTTGAAGTAAGTTTTGAATTTGCTAAACAAAAATTAAAAGAAGAAAATGAAGTTCTTTTAAAAGCAGGATTGCCAGCTATAAAAGAAACTAAAGAAAATATTATTAAAAAACAAAATGAATTAATAGATGATAGTGGAATAGTTGATGAAAATGTAGTTGATGAAAATGTAGTTGATGAAAATGTAGTTGATGAAAGTTCGTTAGGTATATTAGATGAATTAGGTATTGTCCCCCCTAAAAAAGATTCTACTGTTGAATCTATTGATGAATATTTTGATAATGAATTAAATAAGTTAGATGTTGAAAATCCTAAATTTGAAGATCAAAGAAATGCAATTGAAAAATCTAGAGAAGAATCACTCTCTATTAATGAAAATCCAGTAGAAGATGCAGTAGTTGAGGATGCAGTAGTTGAGGATGCGGTAGTTGAGGAAGATGGTACGATTGAAATTATTGCTGAAGAAGACTATACTTTCACAGATAAAACTCTTCCTGAGTCTTTAAAAGGAGTCAATCCTAATGGTACAAGAAGTGGGACAGATATTGAAACTGTCTACACTTTTAGTGGACAACAATTGTTAGATAACAATGTTCCTCCTAACGTAGTTATGAGTGTGAACAAGCCCCCCAAAGGTCCTCCTAATAACAACGAAAGTGTATTGGGTGATAGTGATTTTGATGCTAACGTACCTCCTAACACTGTTAATGAAGAAGGTTTCTGGCAAAGAGTTGATAAAAATTTTAGTAATTTTAAAACTAAATTTGTAGATAAATTTAATCCCGTAAGAGATATACAAAAAAATCTTGAAAAAAAATTAGGGAAAACTTTTAAAAGAGGAAAGAATTTTGATACGGCAGAGAAAACTCTGTATGGTAGAACTAGATCTAAATTAGATAATTTTGAAAAATCTATATCTAAAGTAATTAAAAAAATAACTAATAAAAAATTAGATGTAGACCAGGTATCGAAATATTTATATGCAAAACACGCAACGGAAAGAAATAAATTTATTAGAGAAACTAGGAGGCCTGATGACCCTAAGTACGATAGTGGTTCAGGTATTACAGATAAACAAGCTGAAGATATATTAAATGGATTTACTCCAGAACAAACAAAGGAGTTAGAGTTGGTGGCAAATGATTTTTATGAAATTACACAAGGTACGTTAGATATTATGTTGGATGAAAATTTAATATCTAAAACAGAGTATGATAATATAAAAAACAATGAATACAAAAACTATGTTCCTTTAAAGGGTTTTGCTAATGAAAATATATCTGAAGCTATGGATCAGATTGTTAGTGAGTCTGGAAGAAAAGGTTTATCAATACAAGGAAAAGATATTGGTTCTACTTCTGGTAGAACAACAGAAGCAGGAGATGTTATTTCTAATATTATTGCCGCTAGATCAGCTGTAATTATTAGATCTCAAAAAAACGAAACATTAATAAACTTATTAAATATAGTTCAAGAGAATAAGGACTCTAGCGCTTATAATGTATATACAGCAAATACCCCAGATTCTAAATTAGGCACAAATAAAGAGGGGGCTAAAGTATTAGTTCCTGTAGATATAAACGAAATGAGAGACAAACCTGGGAAATACACAAGAGTATTGAAAGGGGGTCAAGAATATTTTATTAAGTTTGAAGACCAACAAATAAATACAATACTTAATGATGCTAACCCAGGTAAAACTAGTGTTTGGAGTAAGTATATTCAACCTACGTTTGCCTCAGTAAACAATATACTTCGTAAAGCTTATACCACCGCTAACCCTGAATTTATAGCGACTAACTATATAAGAGATTTACAAACAGGTATTATGAATGCGTTGGCTGATTCTGGAATTAAAATTAAAGGAGGGATAAAAGGAACTGCTAGTATGATAAAAACTCTAGGAGTTAACTCTGCTTTATCTTTTAAGGTAATTAATGCATTTGAAAAAGGGAAAACATTAGATGCAGAAGGTAATGTTTTATCAGATAAAGAATTAAAAGCCAAAGGATATAATCCAGAAATAGTAAAATATTATAATGAATTTGTAAAAGAAGGAGGTAAGACTGGATATTTTTTTCAAGAATCTACAAAGAATATAAAGAAAGGAATAGATGGAATGGCTAAAATGGCATCAGAAAAAAAGGGAGTTAAAACAACAGCTAAACAATGGGCAAAAAATGTTAGCTCATTTGTAGACGGATTGAATGCAGCTTCTGAAAATTCTACTAGATTAGCGGCATTTATCGAAGCTAGAAAACAAGGAATGGAGGCACAAAAAGCCGCTGCATTAGCAAAAGAGTTAACCGTAAACTTTAATCAAAGCGGTACGGCAGGCCCAGCTTTAAATTCTTTTTATTTATTTTTAAACGCAGGAATACAAGGTACTACAAGATTTACTAAGGCTATGAATTTTATATCTAAAGAAGTTGATCCTTTAACTAGCAAAACAAAATTTAAATTAAAAAAAGTAAATCCCGCACAAAAAGTGGCAATGGGTATTACAGCCGGTTCTGCTGTCATAGCAGCTATCAATGAACATATGTCAGAAGAAGATGAAGATGGGGAAACTTTTTATAGTAAAATACCAGCTGCAGAAAAAGAAAGGAACTTAATTATAATGAATACAGACGGAAGGACTTATACAAAAATTCCATTACCTTATGGATATAATATATTTTCTAATCTAGGTACGGCTGCTTATGATTTAGGATCTGGTAAAAAGACAACCGGACAAACAACTGGTTTTTTAGGGCGTTCTTTTTTAGGTGCATTTTCTCCTATTAATTTCTCTAAAAGTAAAAATTTAACTTCTAGCATAATAAGAAATGGCGCACCAACCGCTCTAAAACCCTTTGCTGATTTAAGTCAGAATGAAAACTTTTTTGGTGGCCAAATATTTAATGAAAATTTTGAAGGCAGTACGCCAAAGCCTGATAGTGAATTAGGTAGAAATCAAAATGGAAAAGAATACAGACTCGCAGACTGGAATGTAATTTCCAAATGGTTAAATAAAGCCACGGGAGGATCTGAAGCCATCCCTGGTTTTATTGATGCTAATCCTGAGTCTTTTAAATATATAATAGACCATTATGTTGGAGGGCTAGGAAGATTTATAAGAAACTCTGTAGAGGTAACAGACAAAATAATTAGTGGAGAAAAAATAGACCAAAATAAAACACCTTTCGCACGAAGGTTAGGCGGTGAAGTAAATAGAGCTATAGATAGAAATTCTTATTATGACAGAAAAAATGACTTAAAGTTATTAGTGGCAGAACTTGAAAAAGTAAAACAAGGGAAAGAAACTAAACTACCTGTTAAAGTTTTAGGACAAGCTTCAGCTTTAGTAAAATTATCTAAAAAATTTGATAAAAGATTAAAAAATTTTAGAGAAATTAAAGTTAAAATTAGAAAAATTAAAGAATACGATAGAAAAAATAAATCTTTAAAAAAAATAGAAGATGCTGAAGATAAGCTTTATGATGCTTTTAATAAAACTTATTTAAAGTTTTTTGAAAGAGAAAAGGAATTATTTAGTACATACCTAAAAGGTAAATAGTTTATAGCTTCATCAAGCAGTTTATTGCTGTATGCCCTCCCATTACTACAGAACATCCAATAGCTTGTTTTTTAAAGTTCTTTGCATAAGCAGCGGCATAACTAGTAGTATCAACACCACATCCTACTTGTGTTCCGAAAATTCTAAAGTTACGTCCCACCATCCATTCAGTGTACGCCTGGGTATGAATATGACCTTGCACTGTGCTCATCATATCGTTCTTAGCTTTTGTTCTGGCAGTTCCTCCTTCTCCATGAACATACTGTACATTGTCATATACTATTCTTTCTTTCCAGTTCCATTTAGTTCCTAGTACTTCATTGTAAGATTTAATCCACAGTGTAGGTATTGCTGATGTTTGTGCCTTACGCATAATCATTCTGTCGTGGTTTCCAATCAATACATCTGCTTTAGGAAATGATTTTCTCCATTTCTTTACAGCTTTAATAGCGTACCTAAGTTCGTCAGCCCCACCAAGCCCATCACTAGAAGTTTCATGGTAAGAGCTGTAGTGATTGTCAACTATATCTCCAATGAATATAACCTGGTTGCAATTAAATTTAGCGTATGTTTTTAAACAAAACTCATGATAACCCTCTAATTCAAAAGGACAATGTAAATCACCTATGACTAGTATACGCCTTTCATCGGCTATAAGATTATCATAGGCTATTTTTTTATTGCCATGAAGGCGAGGTCTAAAATCAGATCTCATCTTGTACGGTAAGTTGTGTGTGTTTTAATAAACCTATCAACTCTCCTACACTTTTATCGAGTTGTAAGTAATCTTGATCTGCTAAAGATTCATATATTTCGTCAGTATGGGTGTTGATTTCTTTCATCAACTGGTTGACATGATTAAAATTAACGTCTTTAGGCATGTACAGTATATTTCATTCCATTAAATATAATACTTTTTTTTAAATACCACAATATCCTGAATCACATTCATTAAAATCATCATCAAATAAAGATGTTTGTTTTAAACTATTTTTAATTCCTTTATATGTCATACCACTTTTAAAAGTTCTAACATTATAACCTGTTTCTTGTTCAGCATTTATAAACCATTCAAATTTATTAGGGTGTTTATCTGATAAATGTTTTAATAAAATTGGCGATCTATGAAAACAACCAACACAATTATTCATATAAGCAAATCTTACAGATTTATCTTCCCAATATTTCTCAATAGAATCTTTATATATATTGTCTTTAATTAATGGAAACATTGGCTTTTGCCACTCTATGTATGCCCATTTATTTTGATTAGTTATTCCGTTTCTTTTACCCACAATAGCTTTCATTTCTAATAGGCCTTTTTTATTTATTTTACTTAGCATTGTTTTAGCTCGGCTTTGCTCATTAGCTCTGTATCCAATTCTTGTTTGCACGGGTTTACCTATTTCTTTACGCCACCAATCAAAAATAGGTTGCAGCTTCATTTCAGTTGTGCAAAATCTTTGAGTAACATTGGGTAAATATTTTTTATCTTTTCTTATAATAATTTCATCAAATGTTTTTCCAGTAACCCAATCAATCTTTTGACCTATAAATTGTTCTAAATCTATCATGGTGTATATAATAGTATCGTCTTCTAAAGTACCTATAAACTCTGTGCCTAGCCTATCGCTTACCTCCTGTCTTATTTTAGAATCTGGAAACATACATTTTTTATCACATGTTCTAACTAAAGAAAATACATTATAATCAGCAGGGTAATGAGCCGCTATGTAGCTTGATGTTTTGCCACCACTTAAACTGTTAACTGTTTTCATTTCGCCACACATAAAGAAGTGAGATTGCTTTTTATCCTCAACTTGTTAATCATTTCTTTTTTATATTGAGTTTGATTTCCACTTATATTTTCTATAAATTCAAATGCTATATTTACATTATCATCTGTTAAAAGATAAGCTTGTTGAGCTATAAAATTTCTTTTTTGATAAGGACTGTCTATTTTAATCTTTAAATCATTAAGCCATGCGCTTAAATTAGAATTATATTTTTGATATATCTCAAACATTTTAACACCATACAAAACAGTAGTACGATGAGTTTTGTTGTTGTAATACATTAAAAAATCTGATATCTCATTATCTGATGCTTTTAAGCATATAGATAAATAGTAGTAAAATAAAGACCTAGCTTCAACAGCTTTACGTGATCTAGTTTTTTTAAGTATATCAACACCAGTTAATTCGTTAACTCGGTTGAGCACTGACAAGTAAGTTTCATTCATTTTTTATTATTTGATTTAAGTTGATTAAGTCTAAGTAACTGTCTGATTCAATACTATACACATTGAGTAAAACTATTATATTAGGATTTTCTTTCCAAAATTCTACTGCAAAAAATTGCGCCCCGTTTTCATTAACTACTCCCCCATAAGTATGTATATCGTCATTATTGAATTGTTCGTGAGATATAAAATCTAATGCTCTAGCTATTTTTATAGATGTTTTAAGGTCAAACTTTTTAAGTTTTTCAATAAACAAATCTTCTAATTCAAAAACGCTATCCTCTGTGTACTTCTGTTGTAAATCCATATTCTTTTAATTGTTTTAATCTGTATTTTTGTAAAGTTGATAATTTCCCTTTGGCAGTTTTAATTTCAGAAAATATTACTTCAGCTCCTGGAGCTATAGCTAATACATCTGGAATCCCATTCTTATTGGTTTTTGTTAGTTTAATTACGTAATAACCTTCAGCTTCTAACTCTTTAATTCTTTTATATTGTATTTGTTGTTCTGTCATAATCCTTTTTAAAATGCTTTAAAGTGTAGTCTTTCTTTTTCACTACAGCTTTATATATTTTACTTTCTATACCACCTTCGGTAAATATCCAATAGATATCATTCACTAATCTTTCCTTGGTAGTCATTCGATCTTTTGACTGCCAATAAGAAGTGGCACTAAAATCTATATTGTAATAAACAATACAGTCAGCTTCTTTTAAAGATATCCCTTCCCTTCCACTGACAATTTGTAATGCAATATTTTTATCAGTATTTTTAAACTCACTAAGATTATTAGTAAGCCTATCATTAAAAATATATTTCAACGCCTTGTATTCCGCAGAAAACTTATAGAATATAGCAATTTTTTTGTTACTAAACTTATGGGATATAAATCTAGCTTTTTCGTAATCAAGGACCATAGAATTTCCACTTTCAAATTTTACTGTACCAGAATACATCTGGTGAAGTTTGCTCATCAACTTAACTCCTGTGTCAGCTAAAACAACTTCATCCTTACCTTCAATGACTAAATCTTTTTTTAACTTCCTGCATAAATTTTTAGTTTCTTGATTTTGAACTACATATAAAATATTCTCATTAGTAACAACTGGAAAGCCAGCTTCTTTTTGAGTATAAGAAATTGTGTATGGCTTCATTTGATATAATATTGAAGCCTTACCAGAGGAATAATCCCAAGTACTATACCCATTTATGTGTCTAGTTTTTTTGTTTACGTGCCTATTGGCAAACTTATAAAAATTAGGAAATTCTTTGAAAGGATTACAAGGTGTTATATAAACTTGATGATACATCTGTGAGTAAGACTCAGGAGTAGGTGTACCAGAGAGTAGTATTACATAAGGAACTTTTTTAGATATAATAGTTTTAATGGCTTTGGTACGTTTACTAGGCTTAGGGTAAGCGCCTAAACAATGCGCCTCATCACAAATAATAACATCCCATCCATCTTGCGAAACCTTATGTAAACTTTCATAGTTTATAACAGTAAGATTATAATTAGGATTTAAAAGAGAGTAGTCTTCCTCAATGCTTGAGATAGCCTTCTTCTTAGTGATGAACAATACATTGTTCACACTCATCATTGAGCATATACCTAGGCTTGTTAGAGTCTTGCCAGTACGTACTTCCATAGCTAAATAAAGTAAGGCTTTGTCTTTTAAGATACAAGCGCCCTCATTAATAATGTTGGTCTGATAATCTCTAAATTTCATATCGTTTTCTTAATTTATTCATAATAGTTAAAATATTATTAGATGCATCTGTTTGATTTTTATACACAATCTTACCTATAATTTGATTACTATAACGGGACACTTCGTTTATTTTATCAAAGTAATGATCTTTACCATGAGAGGTTATACCTCCCTTGCGTATTGCTATCTTAGCTTTTTTAAGTTCAAAAGGAACGATGTATACTTGCCAGTCATTGTCTATACACCATTGTGGGTCAGAAATAGAATTCTTCATCTAGTTTATTTGTTTCTTTTTTGTTTTCATCTTCATACATAATCCACCTGCCACTAGTGTCTCTACCCTCTAATGGTGGGTGACTTGTTTTATAAACTCCATATGCATTTAGCCATTGATAAAATTTGATTCTAGATACAGTCATTTTAGCTTTAGGGGCAAAATCAGGATTGTCTTGTATAAAGTCAACATACAAATCTTGTTTAAGTAATTTTGTATTCATTTGTATTGTGTCCGTTCCAGGGTTACCATTTATTAATCCACACCATTCAATAAATTCATGACAGGTTTCAGCTGAAAGTTTTCTTATTTTTAAATTAACAAATTCACTCTTAATAAGACCGGAAGACAAGTAAGACATCACATTGTTAATCATATAGTTGTCAAACTTACACCACTCATCATTATCCCAATCACCAAAAAACAATCTACCAAACTCCATTAGAGGAGTATAATCTTTACTATAGTGTTGTCTAAATTCTAACTCCCATTTACGTCTTTCAAAACTTGCCCCCTTACCTTTGATTGCATAATTAGTCGTAATAATTATTTTAGGTGATTTACTAAAGGGTATTTTAATTGCATCCTTGTTTTTCTTTTCAAGGGTAATACCTTCGGTGACCACACTAAATAATCTTTCAAACTCGAAATGTTTCTTTACATCATCAAAGCAAAGTAATTGTGTGTCAGCCGAGACTAATTGATAAGCAAAAGATTTCTCAAAAGCAAAAGCTTTACCATCTATAACTACTAGCTTTTTCATACTACCTAAAGCGTAAACAAAGACACCTTTACCTGTCCCTCCCATTGGAGAATCACTAATCATTTCATCATTCAAAATTACTGCTGGACAATAAGATAAATTCTTATAAGCATGCAATAAATATCCTATCGTACTGCACATAGACTTAATTCTTAGTTCATCACCACCACAAACATTAGATATAAACACCTTGTAGTCGCATTCAGTGTCCTTACAGGGGTTAAAATCTCTATCGATAACATGGTCCTTCCAAACAAATCCACCTAAGTCTAAGTAATCAATAATTTCCTTACCTTTGTTGGTTATCTTCACTGCACAATTATTGTAATACAAGTAAGCTGTGTCTTTATTGTCTTCCATAAAATAAACGTTGACAGAAGTTAACAAAGAAAGAAAGTCTTCTCTAAAAAATCTTGTCTTATCAGCGAAGTAATTGTATATAGATTTATCTTCAATAGAATCCAGATGATTTAAAATAAAATCTTTTATTTCATCCTCCGAAGTATGGTCAATCAGATTGTTTGTTACCTTAACAAATACGAAATTCTTAGATCCTTGTGGAGAAAACTTATAGTAACCATTCATTTTTAAAAACTCTCTGAAAAGTATATGCACTATATTTATTGTTCCCTTATCACTTTTAGTCCAAAAAACTTTATGAAGTTGTTCTTCTTCAAAGTCCTCAATAATACTGTTTATTGCTTCGTCCTCAATATTGGACTCAATTAATTGAGAACGGATTTCTTTTTTTGGTGTACCTTTTTTAAGTTTTTGTTTAATCTCTAGCACCTGGGCATCGTCCTCATAATATTTAGTACTAAAGTTCTGCGTCTGTGCATAAGCAGAGTTAATGGTTTGTGATATCTCTGCATGTGTAAAATCTTTAGTAGAGAAATCACTCATAATATATTCAGCTAAAGTTTTATTAACTCCATAGTCATTAAAAGCTGCGGCTAATATGTATACGTTATGATTTCTATGTCCTTTAATTAAACCATACTTTTTATTCCACCACTTCATTAGTATTTCAACTATCTTATTTTCATTAGTGATAGGTATAGTGGGTTTAGATGTAAACTTATTTACCTCCTTATACTCCTCTACAAATATCTCCTCCCATATTAAAGAGTTTTCGTTTATTAATACCATTGGGTCGTAAGATTCATAGCAAACCCTTGATATATTTTTACTGGTAGTATCAAAGTATTCTGAATCAAAATGCTTTTCTAATGCCTTAAAGTATCCAATATGATTATCAGGGTCTTTAGGAATCTTTATAATAGCCTTGAGGCCATAACCTGATGGAGATGTAAAGACTGCATAAACATACTTGTCAGATATTAAATCGTTCTTAGCTTTTTCTAATTCATTCTTAGTCTTATAACCATCAAAATCTAAACAAATATATCCACTGTATTCAATCAATGCATCGTCTGATCTTTTGTTAAACTTACCAGAGAAACATATAGCAGGTAATCCTTGTTTTAATAGGTTTCTTTTAGTCTTGTCTTTTTCTTTTCTTATTTGAGATATAAGAGATTTTGATTTACCCTCTTCAATTCTTTCAAGTATAATATCAATCGTTCTGTAGAATGGTGTTGATGTATCTTTTATATTTTTAAATATAGTAATTTGTGAATTTTCCAATGTAGTTGAGTTAAAATAAAAAGGGTGCTTAGTTCTTTGAAATCATGTATAACCAAGCTTTCAAGCACCCTCCTTATTAATTAATTTAATATTCGAAACCAGCCCCAGGATTAGAGCTTTTCTTTTCCGGTTTAAATGTGTCTAATTCCACGTAAGGTTTCCCTGCTTTACTTGTTAAGACACTTAAGTTAATCCAACCATCTTTTTTGTGGGTGTTTAGGAAGTTAATAGCCTCTTGTACTTTGATGCTAATGTTTCCAATTACCCATTCAGGTGCATTAGGATTCTTCTTAAAGATAAATCCATCTGCGAAAATCTTGTCTTTTTTTTGTTTTTGTTCACTCATAAGTTAAAGTTTTTTATTATAAATTATTTTTTGTTCCATCAGCTCTATAGTTTGAAAGATACACGCTTCTGCATCTTTACGAGTCTTGTGGTCTAGTGGAACTCTAATCCAAAAGGCTCTATCTTTTTGTTTATTAAATAAATTAAATAGTTTCGTAAACATAATGATCTTTTACTGATTCTGTGGGATTGTCCCCGTAATATTTCCTATAAATATCCATTGCTTTGTGCACTTTATCTTCCCCACTTGCAAGCATAGCTCCCGATGGTTCAAATATTCCAAGTGTAAAATCCTTTTTATTTATTACATAAAAAATTAAAGGCTTAGAAAATAGTTGTTCATAAATCCAAGCTTGGCTATCATAGTTATACATGTATGCTTTATTTCTAAAAGACTTCAAGGGTGAGCTTGTAGTTTTCAAATCAATTACATGTGTGGAAGTTATTATATCAGCTTTACCCTTCCATGGTAAACCAATATCCATAACATTAGGCTCTTCAAATAAATTACCATCTTCATATATAGTAGAATAGAAATGAAAATTAGATTTCATTTTCTGTACACATTCATCTATTGCATCACATTCTTTTCTTAGTAATACGCGGTCCGTATAAGTTGATTTATATTCTTTACTGGTCCGTGATGAAAGCTCTGAAACAACTATATCTTTAATCTTTAAAGGCTCTAACATTGCCGTATGAAAATAACTACCTTCAAGTAAGGCTTGTGTTTTTTCTATTGGCTTATGAAAGTTTTGTGGATTGTCAATCAAAGTTCCTATGTCAGAGTTAGACAGATACTCTTTACCGATACCTTGATAGTAGTTGACATCACTACGTAGTAGCTCTATAATATTAGACATCTTTTAATCGTTTTAAGAGTTGACTTTCTACTGTGTATTTTTTAAGTACATTATTAAGTATAAGGTTTCTGTCTAGTTCTTTATTCTCTTCTATGTAATTTACTATTTTTTTGTAATTTACATCATTTAATAATAAGCCTGGTTTCTTGGAGGCAGTCTTTAAAGGTGGTGCTTCCTTTATATCTTCACCAATCCAAAGAGACAAACCTAAACCATGTAGGCCTATCGCTTTTACAGTACTTCGTTGTATAGTTTTGTTGACATCAAACATAGTTACCTTATCAACTACAATAGCAGCATTTCTAAAATCCATAATAGGTAAGTAATCTATATGCTCTAATTCATTTACTACTATACCGATTTTAACGTAACACGTTTTACCATCAGTAAAGTAGTTTAATCCTGTGGCAGGATCTTCATACACAATTCGTTGTGCAGTAGGGTAGTTTTGTTTAAGCAATGCCCACGCATTTGCCCATGATAAGTAGTCCAGCTTTCCTTTCTTTTCTACTTTGTCTTTGATTGAAATCGTAGACAACTTTTTAAATACATTTTCCATAGTTATAAAATTGAGTTATTAATTAATTGATTTTTCATTTTTCTTATTTGCGCATACTTTTTGATTATGTTATCCCTTGCTTCTTTTAAAGCTAAGAAGTGTTTCGCATTGTTTCTTACATTGACTTCGGTTTTTAACCTCTCAGTGTAGGCATTGATGGAGTACTGGTAATTGTCCAGTAGAACTACATACGAACCATATCTTAATCCGTGCTCGAGAAAAGAGTTTAGTTGTTCACTAGTAACTTCACTGTAGTAGTCCCCTCTTTTTTTAGTATTGTATATTTTTATTTCATCCTTAATTTTTTGAACCTTAAGACCTTTGTAAAAATAACTTTTACCCTTGACTGTTGTTAATGGCACATTACCTGGGCTAGTGCTAACTTGTTGCCAAATATCTTCTATTCTATACATTTCTGTAAATTAGATATGGTGTTTGCCCAATCCTTATCAGAGTCAACCAAACGATTGATTCTTCTAATGGATGCCGACACGTTAGCTTCTGTAACACTGACACCTTTCTCTTTCATGAACTCAGAGATGGTGGTATTTCTAATTGAAGATGTAGAACATAATTTATATAAGGTATGCCTAGCGTCTACCCCTTCCATTTTACGTGTCTTAGAAAAGAGTACTTGCTCTTTTACTTTAAGATGTTTCTTGACAGTGTCAACACACCTTTCGAACTTAATCTTTTTTACTTGGCTCATTAATTGATAGTTTTAAATGATTACTAAATAGTCTGTGTAGTATTTCAGATGATTGCAAATCCTTGTTGAAGTGAGGACTGTTGCTCCTATCATTTTGATAGGATTGATTTGATTTTCCCATAATATAATTGAATTTAATTAAGTGATTAAAGTTAACTTTTTATTTTAGATTTACAAAATATTTATAAGTTTTTTAGCTATTGCTTCGACAACATTTACTGTCACTGCGTTGCCACATGTTTTATATCTTTGTGAATCTGATATAAGATTACCTTGTGAATCATACTTGGTCCAGTTATCTGGAAATCCTTGTAACCTTTCGCATTCTATAGGTGTTAACCTTCTTATCTTCTCTTGCACTACACCTATTTGACAACCCGTGTCTAACGTTTGTGCAATACCTTTACCAAGTCTACCTCTTCTTGTTTTTGAGGTGGGTACTGAGTAGTTAATACTATCTC
>Ga0209337_1002273_pt1 | contig 14077 bp, 18 predicted proteins | sample LinPmetageLP53_FD_184044 | JGI IMG/M metagenome (GOLD analysis project Ga0209337, IMG submission 184044) | Marine viral communities from the Pacific Ocean - LP-53 (SPAdes) (version 2) | ecosystem: Environmental > Aquatic > Marine > Oceanic | place: Pacific Ocean | collected 2010-02-08
TGTGAGTTAATTAATAACAAGGAGAGTAAATGAGTAAAGTAGATAATAGGACTACTGGTAATAAGTTGTTAGATAGTCTAAAAGTAGAGACAGAAGTAATAGGTTTTAGTCAAAGTCAATTAACTTTATATATAGCTCAAACAGAAGAACTAGTCAAAAAACTAGCTTATGACTTAGATAGATATAAAGAGGGTTATAGTATTTTGATGGAACATTTTGAATCTATACCCGACGATGAAAAGCAAGATGTTGATAGTAAACTAATGGAACTTAATTTATAAAGTTATAAAGTTTATGTTGACTCAAATAAAATTTAATATGTATATTGCTTTATGAAAAATAGATATCAAACTTCTTTTGTTGTAGATAAAAAACTTTGGATAAAGTTCAAATCTAGAACCCTAAAAGAAGGTGTATCAATTAAAGATAAATTACATAGTCTAATGCTAGACTACGTCAATTCCAAGGAGACAAAAAGTGCCCGCCGTTGGTTTCATATATCCAAATGGTAACACAGTCTCTTTTGACGATGTAAGAGAAGGTAATGTAGATATCCTAGAAATGGGAATGTCGTTACCGACTTTAATTGAAATGTCGAAAGAAAGAGACCCTAATAGAAAGCCATCAACTACTGAGCTTCTAACTGGAACTTGTGAATCCTATTTAAAAAGGACTAAGGACTACTTTGTAGACCCACAAGATAGAGCATTCTCCTTAGCAGGAACTATGCACCATTCTAGACTAGAAAAACACGAAGACGATAGACATCTACTAGAACAGAAATTAGAAGAGTTTAATATAACTGGAATAGCAGACTTGTATGACAAGAAAACTAAGATGTTATTAGACTATAAAAATACCGGTTCTTATAAATGTGCTCAATTATTAGGGATGACATACAATCTAACACCAGACCCGTCTGGAGCTAAATACAAATCGAGTGGTAAATGGGGAAGAAAAGGTTCTCCTAAAATGGTTAAACAATGGTACCGCGACGAAGGTTTAGCAGAATACGGAGACTGGGGTTGGCAATTAAACTGGTATAGATATCTCTTGACAAAATCAGGATACGAAGTCGATAACATGTACATACAAGTTACACTTAGAGACGGAGGTCTAGCAGTGTCTAGAGATAGAGGATTAGATAAGCATATTTATTTAATCGAAGTACCAAAATATGACGATGAGGTATTAGAAAATAGGTTTTTAACAGCTAGAGATGAATTAAATAAAGCTCTAGAGACTGGAAACTTGCCTCAGAAATGTAGTAGTGAACAAACATGGAATGGAAGAAAATGTCAATCTTATTGTGACGTAAGAAGTCTATGTCCATATAATAATGGGAGTGTAAATGGGTAAAATGAGTGAGTTAGACTTAGTGAAACAAGATATTCAACAAATATCTGACGACATAGAGTCTAGTAGACCAGAAATCTATGAAGAAAGTTCTTTGATTTCAAAACACCAAAATGTCTCAGAAGCACCTACTCCTCAAGACGTAGTTAAAAGTAGAAATGGTTTTGATTACGTAGACGAAGGATATATGCGTTGGAGATTAAACCAACATTATCCTGTCTGGTCTTGGGAAGTAATAAAGTACGAGACACTTGGAGACAAGGCTATAGTAGTACATGGACGTCTAAAGATTATGGACGAAGGTATACCACGTAGTTTTGACTCAGTAGCAGCACATAGAATAGCACAAGCTAGAAGTGGAGCTGGATACGTGGACTTAGGTAATGACTTAAAAGCCGCAAATTCAGATGCATTTAAAGTTGCAGTTAACAGACTATGTAATGTTGCAGATGACGTGTACAGGAAACAGTACGTTGATAAGACTCTTAGTCAAAATCAGTATGACGCATTGCTACTAGTCATGTCACAGCTAGATGTACAGGAAGCAGAAAAAGTCGAGATTGCTTTATCATCTGGTAAAATAAACACAGACAATTACGACAAAGTAATGTCTAAACTCAAAATAGAGGAGTCTAAAGATGAGTAATGTATCAGATGTCTTAAATGACATAGATAACAATGTAGCTTATTATAACCCTTCTGACGATACTAGTGGCAAGAAATATGCTACTATAGAAGAAGGAACATATGAAGCTACTGTCAGCAAACTAACTATCAAAAAAGATATTATTGTAAAGAACCAATATATCAGCGATATCTTTGAAGCTAGTTATAAGCTTGACGACAAAAGATACCCAGATTTAAAGGGTAGGGAAATTAAGTCTAAAGGATACTTTAGGTTTAAAACTCCAGATAAAGACAAGCATCCTAAGCTAGAGGATAATCAAGGTAACAATAAAGGTTACATGATTTTCTCCGAGGCTTGTGGATTTGAGATGAAAAAAGACGACCAAGGAAGATATCTTCTTCCTATGGTGATGGAATCTGATATCTCAGGTAACGCAGTTACTATCAAGGTTGTTCACGATAAATGGACCGACCAATCTGGAGAGACAAGAGTAACACCAATTGCTATCAACGTATTCAAATCAAATAGGGTAGTTGAGAAGCCATTGACGGAAGACGAATTGCCATTCTAATGGACTATACTATAACATTAGACGAAAAGCAATTAATGTCACTTATTGAGATAATTGAGCAGCATAGATGTGAAGGAGAAGAAGAATGCTTTTCCAATGTTCGAACTTCTATAAAAGCTCAATTCCAGTCTCAGTTTATCAAACATGAAGAAGAGGTAATTTTAGCAGCAGATGATATAATAGACTCTGCTAAGAAAACTCTTGGTCCTGGATTTTGTGACAATTGTGATTAATGGATATTTCTAACTGGAATAGCATTATGAATTCGTTCCAAGAACTCTTGGGATATGACAAGGGAATAACAGAGGTCCTTGTCACTAAACGTCTTAGTAAGCTAGGACGTAAGTCAATAGTAGATATAAGTGGGCGAGAGGAAAAATATCTCGTCCACATACTACGTAAAAGATATAGGGAGATATTAAATGACAAAAAAAGAAGTGATGATAAGAGAAAAAATACAGAAGACGGGAGTAACGTCAACCAATGAATGCTTTGTTAGATATAGAGCATTCCCTTCAGTTACAAAAAAAGTAGTTAGCCAAATGATTAAAGAAGGATACAATATAAGTATTGTAGATGACCATATAGATTTGTCCTTTTTTTGGTTAGATTGCAATAAAAATATGATTTTTTCTCAAAAAAGAGCATTAAACTAAAATAACAAATGAGGTTACCCCTCTATGGACATTTGGCAGGTTAGACGACACTTATGTCGCAAATGTAATTATAATCGACTAGAGGGGCACTCTCGTAAGGAAAAAAAATGAAAAGACCAATTTTATACGAAAAAAGATTCAAACAATCAATAATATTTGACGGATTACAAGATGGGCTTGTTTCTCCTACAGATATTGACTTTTGCTTTGAAGTAGGTAATAAATTCTTATTAATAGGAGACTGTAAAAAAGATGACGCACCATTTCCTACTGGGCAAAGACTAGTTATAGAAAGGATTGTCGATAACTGGAGAGCTACAAAGAAAGTATCTCTAGGGGTTATAGCTACTCACAGCACAAGTACAGAGCAATCTATAATGTTGGCTAATACTGTAGTTACTAAAGTGTATTACAACGGAGAGTGGAAAGAGACATTTATGGTTTTTGACGAATTCGTTAAAAGGACTGCAGAAAGATTTGATATAGAAAAATTAAAGCATTTGAAATAAGTTGACTGAAATAATAACAAATTTGTAAATTATAATATGGCATGTAAATCAAAAGCAAAAGGTAATCGATTCGAGAAGGAGTGCGTAGACATCGCACAATCCCATGGCTTCAATGCAAAGAGAGCTTGGGGTAGTGACGGAAGAAGTTTAGGCGAATCTCCAGAAGTCGATTTAATTGTAGACTACTTACTAGATGAAGAAACCTCAAGAAAAATGAAGGTTCAATGTAAAGTAAGAAAATCTATAGCCAGTTACCTTTTACCACCAGACGATTGCGATATTACCCTTATTAAACAAGATAGAGGGGAAATATATGCAACTATTCGATACAAAGATTTGTTAGAATTAATTCAGCTTACTTTTCAGTTAAGTTAAATAAAAATACAGGGAGAATAAAATGAGAAGTGTCTTTACTTATAAGTCACAAGAAGAGTGGCAACACGAAAAAAGTGAGTTTATGTCTTACTATCTATACTTAAAACAAGTAGACCCGGAGGGGTACGAAGATTGGTTCGATAAAGATATAGTAGACCTATATATAATGGGAAAGAAAAATCCTTATTTTTTTGCACAGAGAGCTAAACCTAGTAATGAGAATGTATCTATGGTCAGAGTTCCTACTAGATGTCCAATATGTCAAAAAGCTTGGGCAATAGAAATGCAAGACAGTAATAAATTTGAGCCAGGATATTTAGACCAGTCTGTATACAAGACAATACCTATGGTGAAAGGAGAGTGCCATAAATGCAAGGACTAGGAATATTCAACGAAGAATCAGAGAGAGCTGTACTAGGCTCAATATTAAAAGATGAAAAATGTTTAGATGTAGTAAAAGACTATATAATAGATAAAGACGCTTTTTATATAGAAAAACATCAAACGATATGGAATGCTATAATAGATTTAAAATCTGAAAACATACCTATAGACATGGTTAACATATCTAGTAAGGTAAAAGGTATTACTTATTATATTACTGGACTAGTAGAGTCTGTGCCTTCTACGGCAAATGTAGAGTCGTATGCAAAACAACTACATTCAGATTGGTTAAGAAGAAAACTTATAAGACAGTCTCAAGAGATTGCTAATAAAGCATCTGACGAAACAAACGACATAAGTAGTCTTTTAGTTAACGTGCATGACACGGCAAGCTCCTTACTTAATCTAGAACCAGGACAAAAATTTGACTTAGACACTTTGTTGTCTATGACTAAGGATTCTTTGTTCAGCAAGAGAAGTTTGACCACCACAGGATTTGAGCCTATTGATAATATTATATCAGGCATGACAAAGGGAGAAATAACTATATTTGCAGGTAGACCTGGTAATGCCAAAACTACTACCGTTGCTAACATTGCTAGGAATTTAGTCTTAGCTGGAAAGAAAGTAGTTATGTTTAATAGAGAGATGCCTAACACCGAAATGATGAAGAAGTTTATTGCTATGGAATCAGAAGGAATAACTTATCACATGTTAAGACATAATGCAGTCACTAGTAAATCAGAGATTGAGAAAAGCTTAAATGTTATTAAAGAAAGATATACCGACAAATTATTTATGTTTGACAATATTAGTAATTTAGAAGGAACTTTTAGAGAGATACGACGTATAAAGCCAGATGTGGTTATTGATGACCATATAGGACTTATAGAATATCCTACTAATGATATGAGGGATTTAAGATTAAAAATCGGCGACACTTCAAGAAAGTATAAGTGGTTATGTAAGTCAGAGGAAATGTCTGTAATATTAGTTTCTCAACTTAATCGTAACATAGAATATAGAACAGAACGTATTCCTAAGCTTAGTGACCTTGCAGAGTCTGGTAATCTAGAACAAGATGCAGAGATTGTAGCTTTTACACATTACCCTTGGACAGTTAATTTTGAAAATGCAAAGCACGGAAAGTTTGGACTAGACATTGTTGTAGCTAAAAACAGATATGGTTCTACTGGGAAGGCTACTGTAGGATTCTCACCAGATACTTGTACCTTATACGATACTATAGAAGAAGCGGAAGCTAGTGTCGCAGCACAAATGCCCGACGTTCCATTTTAATTATTTAGGACCACCAGACTCTTTTAACGTCTGATATATTTTTTTAAGCCTATCATCTTTTTTAATTTGATTCCAAAATACTTTAGGGTCTAGATTCCAAGGTCCAGCAAAATGGTCTAATTCTTTGTAACTTAAAAGTTTTTTCCATTTGTTAGCAGTTCCTATACCATATTTTTTAACAGCTCTCGATGCTAGTTGTGCTTTTTTAATTTTTCCTATAGGCAAAACCATTTCAGTCAAAGCTTTTAATTGGTCAAAATCTAAAAGACCTTCGTCACCGATTTCTTCCGGTTGACTAAAAGAATTTGATAGTGTTTCTATATTTTCTTTATTAATCAAAATAAACCTACTTTAGGCTCTCTGCAATAGATTCTAACACTTTCATTATGTCGCTTGCAGCTCTATCACTAGGAATACCGGGACCAGCTTTACCTTGCTGTCTTATAACAGATGGAAAATATTCAGTTCCTCTTTTAGAAACGTCGAATATCTCTCCTATAGTTTTAGTGTCTCGATTTAATAGTAATTTAGCTATTGCAGACTGATTCTTTTTAAGATTAGCATCAAACAAATCGTCTTGACTTAATACGTTCTTTTTTCTTGAAGCTGGAACGGCGGTTCTTTTGACTAATCCTAATTGCTGTCTTTCAAAAGCGGGAATATCCAAGGCTTTTTTATTACCTTTTAAAACGTCCTGCATGGTTACTGCGTTCGGATTCTTTCCTGTTATATAAGATGTATCAATAGGTTTTCTAGCGACTAAGTCGTCAGCTTGCTTAGCTCCTCTACCCATCAATTCGTCAAAGATTCTCATAAGGGTCTTACCACTTCTTTTTGCTGCAGTTCCAGCAAGCTTAAGCTTCTTTCCTGGGTCTACTAAACCCATAAGTATTTGTTCTAGTTGTTCCATTTCCTCTGGAGATACTCTTCCAGAAGAATCAAATTCTGCACTCTTTTCTCCGAAATAGTCCATTAATGTTTTATTGTTCATGTCTTCACTTTTCATAGTCTTAGTCCTCTAAGTATTGTGTTATGTCGAAGTCTTTATCTTCGTAATATTCTCTGTTTTTATTCACTTCTTTTACAAATTTTTTATGTAAAGATTTTTCATTAAAAGGATTCCTTAATGACTTTTCATACGGATTAATTGCGAGAGCTGGGATATCTTTTACGTATTGAGACTTATTCCAGTCTGCAGCTAACTTATAAGCTTCGTCTGCATTGTCTTCATACTTAGCTGTAGGAACACCTCCTGGGCCAGTGCCAAGAAGAATTACTCTTTGTATCTCTTGGAATACATAACTTCTTCTGGTTTCCGCATTGTCTCTATATAGTTTAGGTGGCGGCGTACCTTCTTTTCCTTCTGGTCCTCCTAAAAACTCAGGAAGGTCTCCTTTATATGCACGCCAAGATAATGATGCATTTATCAGACTTCCAAAAGTAGGACCTGCTTTTATCATAGCTTTCCTAGTCTGTATATTCAAATCATATTCATTGCTAAAAAAATTCAATCTAGCCATTAGTGCTACACTTCCTATTCTTTCAATATCATCAATAATTACAGGCTTAACTAGAAAAGATATAGCATTGAAAGGTTCGTTGTTGTCCATTATATCTGCATAAGCACCTAAAACTCCTCCGGCAGCCATTGCAGAAGAAATTTCTTTTCCTGTTCCCAATTGAACATATTTAGTTCTTTCTTCCTCACTATTAAATCTCAAGTCTCCTGACACATATTTTAATACATCTGCTCTAGCTTTTAAAGCTAAAGAACCACCGAAAGCACCACTAGCTGCTAAATAAAGAGGAGCCAATATATTACCATTAGCCATTTCATCTTGAACTATTTTGAGAGCATATTTAGATTGTCTTATAGGGAATCTTTTAAACAGCGTAAAAGGTTTAAAATAAGAATCATTTAAAGCTAATGCATCTTTATCAAAGTTTCTTCCTTGTTGAGAGTCACTGGCATATGATTCCATACCTCTTAAAATCTTTTTTTTCATTTGAGCTTCTCCAGCATTTGCGGGATTATAAGTTCTATCTATAATAGATTTCTTATATTTCAAAGCTTCATCTGCATCTATTCCAAATGTGTTTTTTAATTTATTCTTAGCATAAGCTTTTCTATTTATTAAAGGCATTGTAGCAGTAACTTCTAAATTTTGAGCCAGCCCCATCTTTCCATCATACATCATCACTAGCTTTCTAATATAATCTTCAGCAGCAGCTCCAGCTTGCATTTTATTAAATAAATTAATTGCCATAAATGGTTTTGCTGCAACATCTTTTCCCATTGTAAACCAATCTTTTAATCCCATTTCACCTTTAAAAGTTTTTATAAAAGCTTGAGTAGGGTCTGAAAATTTTATCAACCTAGCTTGACCAATCTGTAAAGCTCTACTACCTCCTAAAATTTCATCAAACAAAGAAAGAGCTGTAACTCCGGATTGTTTTACCATATCTCTAACTTGAGGGTTAAATACGTAATTACTTAATCCTCTTACAACAGAACCCACTCCCAACTGAGGTATTGTAGAGATAAAAGCCTGAGTCATGTTTGGTATGGTTGCTGTACCTAAAGATATTTTACTTAACATTTCAAGCTCCGAAACATTATAAAGTCCTCTTGAGAATAATCCTTGTCTAGTAAGAGCATCTTCACCGGTTATAGATTCTTTTACCAGCCTAATAGCATCTCTTTCTTTAATTACAAACTCGGGTACATCAGCACTTCCTGTTACTTTGTTTAAAGAATTTTTTCCTACTCTTCTTCCTATGGCAGCACCAATTCCTGACATCTCTGCTCCTTCCGGTATTCTAGAAATTAATTTATCTAAAAATGCTCCGTCTGGCATAAATGTTTTTGATAGTTCAATACGTTTTGTAGAACCATTTATATAGTCTGTAAAAAGAGTTAATAAGTTTTTGTCTAACATCTTAGACTTAGACTCAACAAGTCCAGCTACAATATCTATAGTTCCAGCAGAACCAACTACTTTTCTAGATTTTTCAAGAGGAGCGTATACTTTAAATCCATCTGTATATATATTAGCATTTACAGCAGCCCAAACATCATACTCAGGTACGTCTGATAAAACAGAACCTTTTCTATCTAAAATCCTTCTTGTTTCAGTAAAAATTTCTCCAACAGATTGTTTATTAGGGTCATTAGACTTGACTAATTTAGTAACAAAATCTTCTACACTTTTCTTTATTTTTGCTTTTGTTGCTTCGTCTGCATTCCTAAGAGCAACTTCGGGGTCTAGGGATAAGTCTCCTCTAGTAAGTTTTGATATTTTTTCATTCAAGGAAAGTGTTTCAGTATAAATAGTATCTCTTATAGGTTTACTTATAACAAAAGGCATGTACCATTCTTTTCTTCCAGCAACCTTTATCTTTGCTTTTATAGCATCGTCGTAAGTCTCATCCATTATGGTTTTTATCTGCTCTACTGTTTTTATTCTTCTTTGTAAGAAAGAAACTTCTTTATCTGTTAGATTTCCTTTTTTAATCATTTTAGTAGCATTAGATTTCATTGTAATTAGGTGCTTAGGATTTGCATCTAACAATCTATATTCATCAAAACCGGAAGGTATTGTTTTTCCATTACTAAGCTCTACTTTATTTCCAACAATCCAATTTTCCATATTTTGGTTTCTAAATGGATTATATCCTGTCATGAATCTAGGAAGAGCTTTTCTCATACTAAGTACAGAGGTATCCATACCAATAGCTTTTTGTAAATCTGTTATTCTTGTAGTAGCAGCAGTAACAATATTTCTATCTAACTTAGAAAGAAGTCTAACAGCTGTCCTAGCTGCAGGACTTTTTAAATCACTTCCTAAGCTACCAACTAATGTTTTTCCAAAATTTACAATTACAGATTCCCCTTCTACTCCAGTTATATCATCTAGTACAGAACCAAATTCATCTCTTATAAAGTTTTCATGATTCTTAATAAACTGTATGTCTCCAAACTGCTCTGTTACTAATCTGAGTTCAACGTCAGTCATATCTTTTATCTTAGGAGGTTCTTTTAAGTTGCTCCATTTTTCAATATTATATTCATTAGCTGTATTTTCTATAGCTCTTATATAATCTCCTTCTTGTAATCCATTTTTACCGGCATTAGAATCAGCTCTAAGTTGTCTTAAAGCTCTTCTTCTTTCTAATGTTAAAGCAAAATAACCTCTGTTTTTATCTTTTAAATTTTTAGCTAATGTAGGTTGTGAGGTATAATTCTTTAAAAATAATTCTGAGTTTACTTCATCTAAAGCGTATGTATTTCTTCCAATCTTTACATTAAATTTAGTTCCAGTTTCTGTAACTTCCAGGCTCTTTCTATCTATCTTCGCATCAAGGCTTGTAGGAATAGGTTCGGGTGCTCTAGTTTGTACAGTTATCTTACCTTTCTTTCCTCCTGTTTTTACAGGTGAGCCAACTATTTCTACGTTAGCATAAGGTCCACTTGCCATACCGGCAGGTAATCTTTTTTTATTTAAATCTTTTATCGATAAAGAAACCTGTTCTGTTATTTTAGGGTCTCCTTTTCTTCCTGTCAACCTAATTAAAGGCTCTGATACTCTTTGGAATACATCTGAACCTTGTCTTAAATATCTTTGGAGCTCAACAGATTCGGGTATAATTTCTGATATTTCATCCCAATTTAAACCTCTTAGTATTTTTCCATCAACCTCTGTTAAAGGTATACTTTTACCTTTTTTATAAGAAGCTCTTAAAGAGTTAAATGTACTTCTAGGTAATCCAGCTGCTGCTGTTATCCCTGACGCTAAAACAAGGTTTTGCATAAAAGGACTATTTTGTTCTGCATCAAAATCTCTTTCATATATAAGTCCAGATGAAAGCATTATTGCTCCAATTTCTCCAGCAATTCCAGATTCAATTCCTCTAGATTTTCCTTTAGCTCTATTGCTTAGTAGCCTTCCTTTATTAGCCGTGCCAGCGTATTTACCAGTACCAAAACCAGCTGCTCCTACAACACCAACTCCATAACCTCTCAAGTAATCTAGTGGGTCGGACTGTTTTCCAATGTCAGACATTATTGCTAAATATCTTTTATTTTTATCTTTAATCTTTTGATACTTAGATATATCAAATTCAGAATTTATTACAGCATCTCTCATTTCAGCTGCTCCTGTATAAAATCCTTCCTGTGCTCCAAATGCACCCGCTTCTGTAAAAGCTATTCTAGAAACATTGTCTACGAATTCTTTTTTAGAACCCTTTGACATAAACCCTTTTTTTATCATTGTATTTGCTATAAATTCAGTTGCTTTTCTTCCACCCGCAATTTGTGCTACTTTACCAGCACCAGCACCCAATCCTAATGTTGCAACATTTGAAGGGGTAGGTAAAAGAAAAGACGCTGCCGCTACGCCTACATCATACATAATACCTCTATCAACAACATCTCTATTTGGAACTCCAAATCTTTTGTTACCTGTTAATATTTCTTGAGCAATACCATCTATGCTGTTGTTATATCCTTCTTTTAAAACATCAGGTAAGTACTTATCCCAAAACTCTCCTATGCGTTCATCTTTAGATTTTGAAGCAAGGTCTCTAGGGGTTAAATCATCTATAGATTTATATGTATCTACTTCCGTAGGAGTCGGGGAAACTCCAGCTGAAAAGTTAAGTGATAAGGTGTCAGGTATAGTTACTTCCTGTTTTTTAGGAAGTCCTAACCCAGCTGAAAAATCTGGTTTTTTGTCTTGTTCCGACATATTATATGCCTAGTAAATTATAGTTAGCTTTGTCTAAAAAGTCTACGTATTCAGGGCCAATGTACTCTAAATATTTCTTTGACATATATTCTGTATATTCATTTTCACCTTCATTAGCCTCTAACTCTTCTTTTAATTTTTTTCTAGATAGTTTAGCTAACTCAGGGTTTGATTCAATAATTAACCCTCCAATAGTATTAACAATCTCTTGTTTTCTATAAGGACCAACTTGTTGAAAGAATGTTTGCTCTCCTGGTTCTCTAAGTAGTATAGTAGATTTTATTTGTCTTAATGCTTCTTTTGCATTTTCAGTAGAAATTTTTCTAAAGTCTACAGACGCTTTCTCATATCTACTCTCATCATAAGCGTATGAACCTGCTGGTTGTAAGTTTATAAATGTTTCTAAGTTGTCTGAAGTAGGAGCGTTAACTCTCTCATAATCTCCCATAACTTTGTAAAGAGATTTCATACCAGAATTAATTGTAGATGCAGTTAATCCTCCTATTTCTTTATCATCAAATCCTAACTCATCAGATAAGCCATTCTTTTTATACATATTCATCATTTTTTCAAAATCTGAATAAGGTTGCAATCCATTTGTTATTCTTCTAAGTGTTCTAGCAATTGCATTCTTATGCTCTGGTATAGGTTGTGATATATCTGCTGCAATAGCAAGGTCAGAAGATATTTCTTTCAATGCACCTTTACCTTTATTTATAACATCCATCCAACCCTTAGAGTCTTTATATAAATCTTTATTGGTTTCTCCCACCATTCTATCTCGTCTTATGTCATATATAGAAGAACCATCATCTCTTATTCCAAGAAGTGCTTCTGCATTATTATAACCTTGCATGGTTCCTTTTTCTATTTCAGTTCTTACATCTACAAAGTAATCTTTGTTAAAACTTGATTCCATTGTAACACTATTTTCTTGTTGTTTAACAAGAAGGTCTTTAGCATCTTTATCTTTATTATATGCAATCAACTCACTTTGTCTTTTATTTTTTGCGTTTTCTGTAGTAATATCTTTTAAAGTATCCATAGCTTTTTCAAGAGCTGTTTGTCCTAAAGATTTTGATAATGTTGGGTTTATAACTCTTCTAGCCATTTTGTCCGTAATCTCCATATAAGTCAATTAATTGTTGATAGTCTTGCCCTATTAAACCTTGGGCAGCAGCATTAAAACTCATTCTATCTCCCATTCCTAATCTAGAATTAAAAGATTCTATGTCTTGTGCAGTAACAAGCCTTCCTTGATTCCCACCCGTTGGGTCTGCTTGAGTAATTTGTAATGCTCTTGTTGTTGAATCTCCTAAGAAAGATGTAAACATACCTTGTAATGCACCATACTGACTACCTAACTGTTCTTGAGTGGCAGTTCTTCTTTGAGAAGTTTGTCTTGCTAAGTCTCCATATGACTCACTTCCAGCTTGTCTTGCCATGCTCATCAATCTATCTTGAGCTCCACCGGTAAGACCGCTAGGCTTTCCAGCTTGTTGTATTTTCTGAAGCTCAGACTGTAATCCAGTTCTTTGTCTTCCTGCTTGGAATCCAAACTGTTGTTCAATTCCTCCCATTAAAGAAGACTCTAATCCTTTTAAGGACTGTATACCTTCTTGATACCCTTCTATGTCAAAAGGGGAAAAAAATTGTCCATACTCTCCACCAGAACCATAGCCAAATCTTTGACCAGGGTCTTTAAGAGCGTCCATAGAAAGACCTCTTTCTTCTAATAATTGTTCTAATGTTTTATATTCTATAGCCATTATTCTTCTATCCCTATATTGTATAAACTTCTATCTCCTAAACCATAATTATTGCTTCTAAATGTATTAAAACTATCATTGTTAAAAATATTTCTAGTAGCATCAACTACTGGAGCTTTATCAGTCTCTTTTGCTTGATTTCTTAAAAAATCCATAAACGAAGTTCCCTCAGAAACAGTTCCAGCTAATTCTGCTGCTTGATATCCTCCATATAAACTAGTGGCTGTTGAAACTAAATCGTTAAAGAAAGAACCTTTTAATGCTTGTGATACAATATCTCTAGTTCCTTCTATAGATGAAAGTAAATCTTTTCCTGCTTGGTCTGCAAACAGTCTATCTTCAAATCCCGGTGCTGCCTTATTTATATCAAAAGTAAATTTAGGTTTTTTTCTAGCTCTTCTAGCACCAAATCCTAAGATAGCTAAAGGAACTGCTGCTCCCGGAATAAGACTACCTAAAGTTTGTAAAGTATCAATCTTTGCTCCCTTCTCTCCGTATTTCTGAATGTCTAATCCTACACCATCTGCTGCTTCTTGATATGCCCTACTTCCTTCTTTTATAGATTTCTCTGATTCAAAGATAGAGCTACCTAACATTCCTAGTGTTTCTTTTTGACCTAGCTGTTGGTCTGCTCTTAATCCAGCTAATATTTGTGATAATGTTGCCATTATATTTTTCCTTTTGTTAATAATAAAAAATGTTCTACACTACCAGCACCTTCAACAGTGTTGTAGTGTTGTTTCCAATACCTTGCTAATCCTTCGGGACCAGGCTCGATAG
>Ga0209337_1002274_pt1 | contig 14077 bp, 20 predicted proteins | sample LinPmetageLP53_FD_184044 | JGI IMG/M metagenome (GOLD analysis project Ga0209337, IMG submission 184044) | Marine viral communities from the Pacific Ocean - LP-53 (SPAdes) (version 2) | ecosystem: Environmental > Aquatic > Marine > Oceanic | place: Pacific Ocean | collected 2010-02-08
TTCTTACTTCGTTTAAATATCCTCGCCAATTTTCAAGTAGGAGTTTCATTTTAATCTTATCACCCATGCAGGCAACTCTGCGTTTGTCTTCTTCGCTAGAAATACCCGATGCATTCCATCTGCAACTTCCAATGAACCATTCGGCTGCTGCACTAAAGTAACAGGTGGAACTTTGCTAAAGTCTATTTTATCTGGATCATAGTCGCTGTCGCGGAAGTATCTGTCTATCTTGCCTGACTTGTAGTCTTGATATCTTTGTTCCCTCTCTCGCATTGATTCATCATCCACAACCATTTCGTCTGACGAAATCATCTCTGCGCTTTTTGGAGCTTCATATTTGTCCAAGTTTAAGATGATGTGTCTTATTTCTGCGTAAGGAGGTTCCTCTTCTTTATGATGCTTGATGGCATTTGCATCCCATCCCAACTCGGCAAGACGCGCTGCGAGCTTTTCAACATTATCGCTGTTTTTGAATTTTTCACCAAAAGCCTTCAAATCCTCCATTGAGATTTCTGCCAAATACCCTCGCCATTGTTCAAGTAGGAGTTTCATTCAGCATACCCCAGTCTATCGACATCAATTAGCCACACCACAATGGGAAAAATATTCCTCGCCACCAATCCAGTAAGTCGGTGATTGCCTGCAAGTAGAACATACTTGCCATCAATTTTTACAACTATGGGCATTTCAATGACACCACTTTTCAGCGCATCGAGAAACCTCTGTTTGCTGGCTGGCTCTAAGTTCTTCCATTCCTCTCGTGCAACATCTGGTGAAGGCGCTGTTGTGTTCTCTATCTGCCCTAATAAGTCTAGGGTGATGTCCATTTCTCGTCCACTTTCGGCAATTTCTATCCAAGTATCATAGCCAAGTACAGAAAGCAGTGGGTAGCTTTGAGCTTCGTCCCATTCGTGTTTAAAGTTAGGGCTTTCCCAGTTCAAGTTCAGCCCCTCGCTCTCTTTCAAATACCCTCGCCAATTTTCAAGTAGGAGTTTCATTTTGTGCCTTTGCTATTTGCTCATCCCAATACGCTTGATCTTCGTCTGTTCCAATTCTAACTAAATTTAAATAATCATCAACGTTCAATTCTTTAACTTCACAAGGCTTCATCTCGACTTTGGACATTGCCTCGTTTTCATTACCCTCCACTGTTTCAAATAATTGTTTTGGAAGTTTATAAAGATATATTTTTTGACCTTCTCTGATTTTACCTTTTAGCAAAACAAGTTGCAGAGGCTTTTTCTTATGATCGATAAACTTATCTTCTTCGCCATTTTCATCTGGTTCTGTTAAACCCATTGCAATTGCAAAATTAGGATCGTAAGCAGCATAAACAGCTTTTTCGCTCTGACCTTTGCCGCCTCCTGCATCATGAGCCTGACGAGGCTCAAACATCTCAATGCCACCAGTCTTTGAACCATGCCAAACAAACTCAGATGCTTCTGAACAAGGATCTTCTTGCTCATTCAAATACTCCCGCCAATTTTCAAGTAGGAGTTTCATCTAATTCTGTCCGGTGGTATATCATCTAGTACGGCTGCTGTGCCTGTTGTTCTAATGGCAGCTTTGATTACGTCGGGCTCGTTCAACAAGTCAAATATTTCAATCTCACCCATGTTCAAATAGGGCTCTAACTCTGGGGGCTCCTCCCCCTCTTCCCACCAAAGCGCTTCTTCTTCTACATTCGCGCCGTAATCTACAAGCGAGGGAAGATCGGCAACCAGATTGAAACCAGATGTATCTATTGCGAGCGTTGCGCCTTCGTATTTGCCCTCTTGCGTTGAAAGATAAACTGGGCGTGTTCCATAATATTCGTCTGCCCAACTGCCTGCTTGTGTGTGCGTTGATTCTCTACCCATTTCAAGTCCTGTCTGTCGAATGCTTTCAATATTTGAAGGATCCGTAGAATGATACATAACCCCTTCTTGTATTATATACTCTCGCCAATTTTCAAGTAGGAGTTTCATTTCTTTAAGTTCTCCGCGATTACTTGGCGAACTCTGTTGCGAATGCTTTCAACCAAGTCGTCTCGCTTGCCGCCCCACTTGTATTCACCTTGCTTCGTGACTGAAGCGCCGATGTCCTCCATCTTACTTCTTACTGCATCTTCAAACTTTCGTGGGACGCCGGTTCCGGGCTCAATGATATTATCCCTACTCATCCCACTGGTAATGTTTTGTCTCATTTTTGTCAAGTAGGTTGTGGCAGCTTTTCGTTCGACTGGTGTCATCTTTTCAAAATTCTCTTGGAACCACTTAAGCACCGCGACATTCTCGAATCGGCGGGCGTCATTCATTCCAGAAGCGACGATGGCTTGATCGTTTAATCTGATAAGTTCCATTGCCGCCTTTCCGCTGTAAACCTCTTCGTTCCTTTTCGCGTCCTTGGCTTTTTGTTTGCCCATCATCTCTTCAAAGACTTCCCTTGCTGACTTAACAATCTGATCGTAGTTGTCGTTAAGAGACTTCAAAGCCTCAAGATAATAAGAAGGCATTCTTCCCTCACCGATAGGGTATTGTAGCCTCATTCGTGTTTCTCCGTTGATGTCGGGAACAAGGTATATATCAAAGGAATAGGCATTCCAAGGAGCGTCTTTTGGTTTCTCATACTTGTCACCAAGAGAAAGGGACATTTGTTGAGCGGCTGCGGCTTTTGCCTCGTGGAAGTATTTGTCTAACTTTATGCGGAGGGCGGTGTTAAAATTCTCAGATTTATAGCCCCTGTCTGGGACAGAATTTGCCGCGAATATTGTATATAATTCTTCTTTTTTATTATCCATGTTTCCTATTATGGGGGCAGAGGTGCCTTCCTCAACAAGCTCAAACAGGATAAGGTCGCCTAAGTCGCGAGATGTAAAGTGTGGCAGCTTCTCTACTTCGGTTGTTATATCTTGCTTCTTGAAATCCCACTCGGAAGGTCCAAGAACAGATCGCTTAACGAGCGTCCTGCGAAGTTCTTCTTTTTCTTGTTTATAGTCATCGGCGTAGCTATTCACCATTCCATCAATAAAATCGCGAGTGCCTTCTACCGCTCGTTCCCTTGCTTCTCGACTCTCTCCGCCGTAGCAATCTGAACAATTCGTATCGAGCCTGATTTTGACGAAGGAGGCGTCAAATTCTATATCAGCTTCTTCATAATCTTGTGATAAAATCTCGGCAATGGCATCTCGTATTTCTTCCTCTTTCCATGCCTCGTCTTCATCAAAGTCGATGTCGCGAGGGTTTCGCTTATCATTAAGCTCAAATTCATAATAAACAGTTCCGTATGCCATAATGCCAGTGTCCTCATAATCTACTTCAAGGCTGACGCTAATATTTCCATCAGCCTCTGAACTCGCAAACTCGCTACTGGCATATTGTCCAAGCTCTTCTACTGCCACATCCAATGAAACACCGGCTTCAGGTGGATCTTCATCAAGGCTTTGCTGAATGGCGTTGAAGACATCACTAATCTTCTCTTCAGTCCAGGCATCGTCCCAGTAACCAGTAATATCGCTTGAATCAAGTTGATCGTCAACCGTGTCGTAGGCGTCCATAGGGAACTCGGATTCGTCGTTGTTTGTATCGTATACAAGAGCAATTTTATCCCTCTCATCTTCTCTTAGTTGCGCGTCTTTATCCAAGATAAAGAAAAATACAGCGCCTTGATCGTTTGCATAATCATCCCAATAGTTGCGGCTGTTTGTTGCTGCGATGCACCACTGGGTTCCTTGTCCATAGTAACAGGAAGCTTCTTCTGAATTCGGGCGAACAACGAGAGTTGTTTTGTCTTGATAAATTCTATCTGCGTCTCCTCGGACCTTTTCTTTGTGAACTTTTTCCAACTCTTTCCTTTGAGCAACCGATTGTGCGTTGTCGAGAGCTTGATTAATATCACCAATAGTTTTGTAAGAGTTAAGATCTCTTCCGCCTTGAGCGGCGGGCATATACTTGTTTAGTTTATGAAAGTCGCGGACAGCAATCTTTATTCTTTCTGCCTCGTTATTCGTCGCTGCACCTTTTTGGGTTTCATCTGGTACTTGATCTACCACTGCCAAGCGCTTCTCCCAGTTTTGAAGTCCTATATTAAGCAACTTTACCATCTTGGAGAGATATTTATTATTTCCTGACGGATCGTTTTCTCCTGTAAAGTAGTTTTCAATTTGGTTGGCATACTGTGGGTATTTCTTGAGGACATCTTCTTTTCTGCCCTCAAGCAAAGCACGTTCAAATATCAGGCGATCAACCTTCCAATTTTCAGAACGTTCCCAGAGAAGATCTTTCATACTCTTTCTTTGATTGGATGCCTGATGGGTGTTTACAAACTTAGCCCAGTCATCTATAAATTGATATTTCATTTTTAAACCCTGTTAACACTATAAATAGTATCAATACATGTAAAAAGAGGCACCAAATGGCACCTCTTTAGTCGGTTCCTTATTTTTTTAAAAAGTTAAAACTTTTCATTGTATTTTGTTCGGGTAATACAAATCTCTAAGTCTGGGATATATGCCCCTGATTTGTGATTACCTTTAATAATGGACAGAACTACTTTTCCTGTCTTGCCGGAGATCTCCTTATATGCCGTACTTTTATCAATTGAAGCCTCAAAGACTTCAGTTTCAATCTTTTCTGTCCCAGAGTTATAACTAATTGCTGTCCAAATCATGGTCTTTCCATTGTGTGAGCTTTAGGTGTAGTTGTAGGTGCCGTTGTGCTCCACTGACTGCCAAAAACAACGACGGCGGACGGGAACGGAGCAGCATTTTCTGAGCCTCCAAATTTTAGACGCCCTTTTACAAAGTAAATTACGTCTGCTTTCATAACATAATCGTGCCAATATTTGGTGTCAGTGCGAGCAGGAATAAGCATTACAACTCGGGTTCTACTTTTTTGTGATTCTTCGTATGCCTTCTTAATCCACTTATCAATACCTCGTCCATATGGAGGGTTGACAAAAACATTGTTACCATACCAATCTTGTGTTAAGCCATCATCTTTCGCTGTAAAGAATTTATTACATTTTGCGTTTTGCTCTGAAGCACATGCGTCCAAAGTAAATGGTCCAAGTTCTGTGTTGACTTTATCAAAAAAATCTTGTGGTGTTGCCCAGTCTTGCACTTTGCTGGAAAACATAAGTTCTTTTCTCCAAGGTGTCTGCTTGCTCATTGCTCGTCCTTCCGTGGTCTTCCACGTTTTCGTTTAGTTCTTCCTTCTCCACCGGCACCCCAAAACTTCTTATTCTTTCTTTGGTCGGTGATCAATAACGCTTCAATATAGGCTCCATCATCGTCTTTTTTAAAACGAAAACTATAGGGCTCGTCGTCAATATTTCCAAAAAGGGGCTGTGATTTTTTCTTCTGATATTTTTTTCGAGCAGGTGGTTGGTTCAAATATTTAATACAGCCGTGTATAATATCATCATGCGATAGTTCTTTGTTTAGGTTATCATCATATTCAATGTACACTCCCACAACCCACTTTTTAATCCCATATCCTTCGAAATGAAATTCTGAACCGTGGTATTTTCCCTGTCTCTTTTTGTTGTTATAGCCGGGAAGCGCACTTCCGTATTCACCCATTGGGCGTAAGGAACATTCAATCATGCCCTATCCTTTTAGTAATGTGGTTTCAGATGCTGCGAGTTTTCCCTCTACAACATCAGGGGATCCGACTACTGTAATGTCAAAAGAACCATTTCCACTATTCATATGAAGCTTGGTAAACTCGTGACGAGAATCCAGCCCATCGGGTAATATTCCTTTTTCTTCTTTTAGTACTCTGAGTGTTTGTATGTCTTCCCGTAGGCAGACTACAAAATCTGGGTTAACATATACAGAACGCACCTTATAGGCACTATCGCTGGATGTGAAACGATTTTGTTTAAAAAGTTCTGTTAATTTTACTGTCGCCATTTTCTTCCTCTTCTGATATGTGCCAACTAGTTGTGTGATTTAATTCATAAACATTGTTACGACCAGTAACCCAAGTTTGACCATTAACTAAAACCCTACAATCTTTACCCGTGTCTTCTACAATTACAGCGGAAGACGGCTTGTCAAGTTTATAATATTTTGTTAGAGTTCCTTGATCGCCCTCATACTGATAGAGTGTCACTTGAGACGGGATCCAAACAAGATCACCCTTTATCATTTATTTCTTCTTCAGGCGTGTCTTCGACCGGCTCTTGTTCTGGTGGGTTTTCTAAATAGTGGGAATAGCCCGCTAAGATTGACATACAGTCTTCCATTCGTTGATCGATTTTTGCCATGTGCAATCTAACACTATGAAGCAATTCCATCGATTCTTGATTGTCATTAACCTCGCTATTCATCTTTGTGGCAATGTTTGCTGCCCTTCTTGAAGCAAAGCTTAGTTCTTCCTCTACATATTTTAACATATAAGAAAGTTCTCGGGGGATATCCTCAAACTCTGTCATTAAGTTCAGTGTTACATTCATAATTTCTCCATTGTATATTAATATTATAACAGTCTATTGACTGCTTGTCAAGTAATTTTATTATTTATTTTCTGTTTGAAAGTTTTAGCCATCTTTCTTCGACGACATAAGTTTTGGTATTATCTATTGGTAATAGTTTATATTTCTTTGTACTCTTTGCAGCGGTTGTAATTGCCTCGGGGGCAACCTGAATGACTATAAATATGTTTTTACCCTCTCGGATGCCGCAAGGATTGTTTTTTCTTAAAGACACATAATTATTAACTTTAAATTTTGGCTCAGAATAGTGAGATTGTAAAACCTTCTGAGCATATTTATTCTCAGTCAACGCTTCATATTGTTTTTCTGTTGGTAGAAATGCCTTATCGTAAAGCACACGGAAAGCCAAGTCGCCGTAGTAGGGAGGATTGGCACAATAGTATAAGGCACAGATTTTCGCTGTCTCTCTGTGTGTGTCTCCATAATTTTCCACCCAATCTGTATTAGGTTCTTTGTTATTGTTTAAATAACTTTTCTCAATGTCGCAGAAAGCCTTATATTGTTTTTGTGTTACTCCACCATACTTTTTGTAGGCTACAGCTAGCGATGATAAAAAGGAGTAGGCGTTTGGGCTTATATCGTGTTGTTGTTTAAGCGTATTGATACGCTTAAATATTTCCGAGTCTGAGATACGGGGCATAATAACTTTCTTGTATGAAGAATAGTAGTCCATCTTATCTCCTAACCAGCCCCTCCTGACATCATGACATCCCAAAACATTTTAACCATCAACATTATCACACCAGAGGTCACAACCCATTGAATTTTAGATTGGCTTTCTTTCCATTCCTCAAGTGATCTTAATCGCGCATAAAGTCCTGAATCAGGATTATAAACGGCTTCTTTAATCTTAGATATGTCATCGCACATACGCTCTTGGTTTGCGCCAAGCGTATCAATGCCATTAAGCAATCGCTCAAGTTTAGCATTTAATTCTATCAGTGCTTCTGTGTGTTGATCCATCAGTAATATATAGTTAGTTTTTGTTTAATGCTCTTGAACAATTGCATAATTTGCAGTTAATAATGTACCTGCTGCGGAAGCAGCGTTTTGTAGAGCACAACGGGTGACCTTAGCTGGATCAAGAATGCCTGTTTCGAACAAGTTTACAAAATCTCCGGTAGAAAAGTCCCAACCTTCGTTGTCTTCTGAGGATGTAATTCGTGCTACCGATAGATCTGGTGAGGAGCCTGCATTAATTGCCATTTGTCGGATTGGTTCTTGCACTGCCCCCTTAACAATTTCTACACCGAGAGCCTGCTCTTCATTGTCGGTAACTACCTCCAGATCCGCAGAGGCGCGAATAAGAGCAGTGCCTCCTCCAGCAACGATGCCTTCCTGCTGGGCGGACTTTACTGCCTCAAGAGCATCTTCAATACGATGCTTCTTTTCAATCATTTCAATTTCCGTTACTCCACCTACTCGAATAACAGCCACACCGGAGGCAAGCTTTGTAATCCTATCTTGAAGTCTTTCACATTCGTGAAGATTATCAGTATCTTCTAACTGAGCCTTAAGGGATTCGATGCGTTTTTCAATTTCGTCAACGTCGCCTTTGCCTCCCATAATTGTGGTTAAACCACGAGTAATTTCAATTTTAGTAGAGCTACCAAGGTCTTGAAGTTTTGTTTCACTCACCCTCATACCACTGAGGCGGTTAACAAATGTTGCCCCAACAGAGATCGCAAGGTCTTCAAGAACCCCTCTTCGTTCCTCACCGTATCGTGGTGCCTTGACAGCAGCGACCTTCATCGTTCCTCGTACAGTATTCATAATCAGAGCAGCCAGAGCTTGCCCCTCAATGTCTTCCGCAAAAATCACAAGGGGTTTGTTCTCCCTCGCCACAACCTCCAGCACAGGGAGGATTTGGTCTACTGTTTCAATCTTTTCATCCGTAACTAACAACAGGGGATTGCTGTAATTTGTGCTCGCTGTGCGCTGGTCAGTGACAAAAGCGGACGCAGCCCAGCCTGATGCGAGGCGGAAACCTTCGACAAGATCGAGGGAAGTCTCAACAGAGCGAGCTTCTTCAATTGTAATCGCCCCATCTTTTCCTGCTTGGTCAACTGCGGTAGCCACAAGGTTTCCGATTACTTGATCACCATTGGCTGAAACGGTTGCGATGCGCTTTATGTCTTCAATAGAAGCGAGAGGGCGGGACTGGCTTTCAAGGTTTTCTACAACTGCCTTAACAGCTTTGTCAATGCCTCGTTTTAACTCAACGGGGGAAACACCTGCTGTAATATATCGCTGAGCATGTTGAAGGATGGCGCGACAAAGAATAGTTGTCGTTGTTGTTCCATCGCCTGCGTCAGAGTTTGTTTGCTCTGCTGCCTGCTTAATAATTTGTGCCCCTGCGTTTTCAAAATGGTCTTCAAATTCTACAAACCTTGCCACAGTAACACCATCTTTGGTGATAATTGGTCTTTTGTTTTTCTCTTGTAGAATGACGTTTCTACCCTTTGGTCCAAGTGTAGTAGCCACGTTATCTGCAAGGGTTTCAACACCCTGCAATATCTTTGCCTGTAGTTCATCGTTTGAACAATATTTCTTACTCATTTTTTTCCCTTATTAATGATTAATATTTCTTTGGAGTTTTTGTCCGAGGACATACCATACTTCCAGTCTGGATATAATATAACATAGTCTTCATAAAGTTTCAATATCTCTGGACAATTATTATAAGATAAAATCCAGTCATCTCTTTCTTTCAAAAGATTTGATAAACCTAAATGGTCAAAGCCTTTGTGAGTGTCTCCGTTTGCCCCATAAAGATTCTCTTTGTCCTTGCCCAAAAGATATGGGGGATCAAGATAAAGGAATGCTTCTGGGTGTGTTGCGATTGATTGTTTAAAGTCAAGTGGGGCGACATATAATTTTGGCTCTTTGAACTTCCTAACTCTCTCGATAGAGGAGTCGGTAAACCTTGCGTAAGATGCTTTTTTTGACCAGCCTCCACTAAGTGTCGCACCTGAAAAGGATGAGCGATTGAGAGCATAGAACTTGGCTGCGTTTTGAAGCGAATAATGTGTTGCTGATTTCAAGTCTTCTCGGATATTAATAAAGTCTTCTTTTAAAAGTCCTCGCCCATTTTCATAGTCAGGGTGCGGCTTGCGTAGGCTATCTGCTTCATCAGCCAGGGCTTCGGGGTTGCCAGTTAGTGTCCGCCAAAACCAAATCAGCGGCTGGAAGATGTCGTAGCCATACACCCGAACACCTTGCTCGGCTAAGGCTAACTCAATTGAGCCTCCACCTAAGAATGGAGAACAGACTTCTTTAACATCTTCTGGGAAGTGTGGAAGTATATGCTTAACAGCACGGCTTTTGCCGCCTGGATAGCGTAGTGGTGATTTCAATTCTACCTCAGTCTATCGAATCTTTGAGTTCTTCTTCAAAATTATCAACTATGTCTATTGTAATTTTATTGAATATATCTTCCAAAGATTGTTCGTTTTCTGTTTCCTGTGACTCTTCTTCTCGCATTTGAATAGGTGAACCAGGCTTCGTGGCGGCGAATGTAAGGTCCGCTAATTGGCGCATTAAGGCGTCAGCTTTTGCCTTTTCTTCTGCGATAGCTTTCTCTAACGGATTAGCTTTAATATCCCACCTGTAAGACGCTTTTGCTGCTGAGTCTTTTTTGATTATATCTATAGCTTCTATTCCAGATTTCCTGCCGCCCTTAAGTGCCACTCTTAGGCTTAGGGCATCGCCATATATATCAATCGTCTTATCATCCGACAAGTCAAATAAGTGATCAGGAGAAAGAATAAATTGAGCTTCTGCTCCGGCAATTTCCTTAAATCCTATTGCACCAGACAGAAGTTCTCTCACAAGTGTTTTCCAAAGCTTATTATTTGACTGGAAGATTTCATTTACTTTTGCTCCCACCTCTGCTGTCAATTTTTGCGTGTCAAAGTAATATCTATCGTCAAGATATGTCGCTGTTGCGTCCATTATTCCCTGTGCGATATATGCCTCTATCAAGCCTTCTGAGGCGTTTCCTTTCTTGAATTGGCTCAAACGCCCCTTGCCGAGAAAACTTCGCTCCGCGAGGGCAAGTATCTCTTTTTTAGATTCTTCCATCAATTTTCTAAGGCGGAGTGCCTCTTCCTTAGCTACTTGGTTTTTTGCGTCAGCTATATACTGTTCCAATACCAAAGATAGCTGTTCCGTCTGTGTAATTCCCTCAGAAGACGCAGCTTGAACATCTCCTGGCAGCTTAAGGGAGATTGTCTTATCTCCAAATTGAATATCAGATTTAATTTCTACTTTGATAGATCCTTTGCCGTATTTCTGTTTTCCTATGTCCGTGACTTTGGCTTCTTGGAAATCTTTCTGCGAGAATAAATGAGTGGCTTTAGATGCCATATCATAGAGTTCCACAGCCAATTGCTCTAATGTCTTTCCTTTCTTGCCGCCGAAGCGGAGGTTTCGCCAAGCCCCTCCGACTTTGGCTTTTTCGTAGTTTCCTCCGTCTAGAGGATTTGCTCCCGCTTTTTCTCGCGCTACTTGAACGACGACATATTCAAACTTCTTGCCCAACTCATCGGCTTCCAGTAGCAATGTTTGCTCACCCATCACCTGTTCAACCAGCCGAAAAAGATCGGAGGTTTCAAAAGAATCGGTGAAGTAATTTTCTACTAATAAATCAAGTTCGTTCATAATATATAAATAGTCCTAATATCCGATTAAATCGCCTTCTGAAATAAGAGTATATGTAAAAGAGTTTCCGAACTTATCTGCGGATTTATTAGCCAATTTCATGAAATCGTTGAAATCTGTAGTGTTTTTAAACACTTGGCAGCCTGCCGAGTAAGAATTTACGAGATCTGCTTCACCATATTTGCGGCTACGATGAATGTTGATCCCAAACATCCCCTCATCAATCGTTCCAGCATCCCGGTCATGCTCATGGTCCCTATCAGGATCACGAAATACTTTTACATTTCCTAATCGTTGACACATTGCTGGGTAACCCGTAACGCCGTGACCATCAATCTTGTATACACCTCGATACTGATCAGGAACGAGGATAGCACAGCCCTTGCTATTCATCGGCTTTTCTTGCCAAATCTTACCTGGGTCTGTTGTGATGGAATAGGAGCGGACTTCCCAATTTTTATTTCTGTCCCTATAAATAACGACAAGAGCGTCATCAAATTTATTGAAGATGTCCTCATCGCTTCGCACACCAATAATATTAACATTATAAGCTGCTTTGTTTTCAAGCCCAAAGAATGCGTATCCCTTGGCTTGTAATGTCTTTCTGAATTGCTCTTTTATTAGAAAGGCGTGTAGCCCTTTTATAGTTGCCATTTTAATTTCCTTAAAATATAATATCGGCGATACCTAACTCAACTGCCTCTTCGGCAGTGAAATAAGCGTTAACCTTTCGATTTAGAATCTTTTTGAGATGCGCCTTGGTCATATTGGTTTCTCCGACCATTGCCTCAATATATCGATCTTGGGTCCAGCGGATCTCATCCATCTCATTTTCAAGATTGTGAATTGACCCGTGATTACCGCCAAGGACGGCGTGGATCATAACACGGCAGTTTTTGCCAATACGACGCTTGCCTGGGGTGCCAGATGCAAGCAGGAGCGTGCCTGCGGAAAAAACCTTACCAAGTCCAACTGTGTGAATGTCGCAGTTCTCGCGAATCACTCGCATAAGATCGTGCAATCCGAACATCTCTTGGGCGTTACCACCAAGCGTTGAAACGATAAACTCAAAAGGAGAATATGAAACCAAAATCTCGGAGGTTTCATCAGTGGGGTCTTCCAACTTATATAAAGCACCCTCTTCAAAAAGAGAGATCATGCCATACATTAACTCGCCAGCCTTCTCTTCATCAAGATCTCCACAGATCCCCATAATGCGGGGAGTTTCATCTTTCTTCTCCACATAGTGAAGAGCTTCGGGTTCACTTTCAGCGGTAGTCTCTTCTTTCTTTTTTGCAAACTGTGGTCCAAAAATCATAATATTGCACCTTGCTTAATAAGCTTTTTATTTCTTATTTTCTCATTTCCATGAGAAGTGACCTCGGTTAAATAGATTGGAAATTGTTCTGCCCATATTTGCCACTTATTGGGACTATCAAAATCTTTGGCGAAAATAAAGGTATACTCTTCAGTATTGCCATTATATCCTTTACCAACAATATTGCATTCTGAAAGAATTTTTAATACTTTATTAAGCTTTCTCTTTCCTTTAATATTTTCTACTTGTATGCGATAACTCGCGTTATCATCATCTGTCTCAATTCTCCAAGCCCATGCTTTCACAATGTACTCCTTTTATGGTATTACTAATATAACAAATTTTGAGATGGTTGTCAAGTTTTATTTTTATTATTAAAACTATTAACAAGAGCCTGTAGCTGTTCGCGTGTTAATTGTTGAATTGTTGGAGCCCCTTTCTGACCGAATTTCGGGAGAAGTTCTGGTGGAACTTCTTTCTCTCCTTTGGCGGTCTTGACTTTCATTGGATTCGTTGGGTATTTATCTTTTGCGGTTGTCGCTGACACTTTCTTTTGGTATGTATCAATATCAAAAACAATCTGTAGTGCGTTTTCTACTGAGTCTGGAATTTCTTTCTCGTTTTCACCAGCCCATGTTGCATACGCAAAGAGATCTGTGATCTGATCACCATAGTCGGCAATGCCTTGATCTTGGATATACTCAAGGGCTTCAAGAACCTGCTTTCCTGTGGAGTTTATGGGAGTTCTGTCAGACAGCCATTGCTGTAAATTGCTTCTCGCCTCTTTTAGAATATCTTCAGCATACTCCCAAGTGACGCCTTTAAAAGGATTTCTCATAGAGTCGGATTTATTTCCTTCTGGGTCTTTTAGTTCAAGAGTCCTATCTTGTAACACACTTGAATCAAAATCGGGACGGAGCGAGCCGTCGCGAAGATCAAAAAGATTTGGGTAGGGGTTTTGTGCTAAGATCGTAACACCTCGTTCCCCTTCCATTTGTGCGTATGCACTTGGGCTCACGACATTCTTTTGATAATTGTTGGCAATTGCTCTTGTTCGTTTTGGACCAACGGCTCGACCTCCACGCTTACCTCTGGCTATGTCCTCTTCAACCGAATAATCAGGAGGTACATTAACCATAAAGATGGCGACATCGTAGCCAACGCTAATGAGCGCACGAATCATCTTTTTAATTTTGTTCGTATTCTCACCTGTTGTATCAAAAAGAATAGGAAGTGCTTGATTAATCTTGCGCTTCTCCTTATCGGAGATTGCTTGCTGAAGAAGTTTTCTTACTTCTTGTTTTTTGTCAACGTCGCCTTCGTCAAACTTGAGAGATAATCCAAACTTTGGGAAGACTTTTTCAATAGGTTCATCTGTATTGATTGAGACAAACCCTTCTGGTAAGTTTAGCGCAGCGTCCTTAATAAAAGTCTTTCCAGAGCCTGCTGGTCCCAAAATGAAGAACGCCTTAAATGGATGTTCAACTTCTTTGAGCCCTTTTTGAAGAGCTTCTTGAAGTTTAATTTCTTGAATTAATTTTCTAAGTTCATGAATTAGCATTGTTTTTTCGACTTAACTTTGGTGAGTTCATTATTAATTAGATCTATTATAACATAAAA
>Ga0209337_1002276_pt1 | contig 14072 bp, 15 predicted proteins | sample LinPmetageLP53_FD_184044 | JGI IMG/M metagenome (GOLD analysis project Ga0209337, IMG submission 184044) | Marine viral communities from the Pacific Ocean - LP-53 (SPAdes) (version 2) | ecosystem: Environmental > Aquatic > Marine > Oceanic | place: Pacific Ocean | collected 2010-02-08
CAGTTCTAACTACTTTTTGTAAAGCACTTGTATTTTGAATATTTTTTGTTAAATTTTTTCCCATAAACGGATTAAAATTAGTTGTAGGAGTATTATATTTCTGTCCGAAGTGAAGACTTTTTGCACCGCCCAAACTAAATCCACTATAATGTTCAGGGAGCATTCCATACTTTTCATTTACTTTTTGTATTAAATCATCCGCATTTTTGAATTGTTCTGTATCTGCTTCTTTACCAAATAATATAGCAGCATCAGTTTTTAAATCTTCAAAATTTGCTTTATCAGTCCCACGAAATGCCATTTCAGGTTTTCCTTCTTTATTAACAACTACTAATGCTTCATTATTAGAAAGTTCTGTATCTATTTTATATGGATTATCTTTTTGCATTAAATATTGTTCTGCAGCACCTACGCCTTGTTCATAGAATTCTCTACTTGCTCTTGATAATTGTGCTCTTTCTAATTCGTCAACAGTTAATCCACTATGAGATGGTTTTAATAAATGTGCCATCATAAATCCTTTATATCCGTGTCCTAATACTTCATAACCATCATCTTTTTTCTTTTTTATTTCATTATCTTTTTTTTTATTTTGTGTATATTGAGAAAATGGATCATATTTGTATTTATGATATTTCATTAATGTTTCTCTTGTAGGGGCATATTGTATTTGACTGCGAAATATTGTTAATATCCTTAATTCTTCAGGAGTTAAACTACTCATTTATAATACTATTCAACATATTTTTTTTGAAAAATTCATTTAAATTATTTTGTTTTATATTATTATCCATAATATTTTGATTAAACTGAGATACTTTGTCTAATATTGCTTTTTGTAAAGTATGTTTATGTTTTTGTCTTTCACTAAATGCTATTTTTCTAAAAGAAATTATTAAATTTATCTCCCAGTCACCTCTAACAAAATTCACATCTTCTGTTTCATTTTGAAAAGTAATTTTTACATCTATATAATTAATTTGTTTTTGTATTAATTCACATTCAAAAGCATGACTTGGTTCATAAGTAAAAAAAGTATTTCTTGATAAAGTCACTGGTATTTGACTTACTATATTTGAATATTTACCACTTGAAGATTCAATTATTTTATTATTACTACAACTCGGCAATCTAATAAATATACTATTACGTCCATCTGTTATATCAACTGTTCTATCACTTTTAATACCAGAAGAATCATTAATAGTAAATTCACCTTCTGTGAAACCTAAACATCTTCTTATTGTATCAGTTCCTAAAAAATTAAATGCTGTATTATTTGAAGGATTACTACTTGTAATTGTGACTTGATTTGTTATTTCATTATAAGTAAAAGTATAAGTTAATCCAGCAGTAGAAGCATCTCCCATTAATCCAGATATTTCTGTTCCTAATTCTAATATATCATAACTTCCATCTGGTATTGTAATTGTTTTTTCTCCTCCACCTGCCTGTTCACTAAATCTTAATTTATTATTTTTATTGTGAGCAGATATATTTAAAAAACTATTAGGGATAATAGCACTAACACATTTTACACTTAATATTTCATGTTCATCTGCTATAATGTTCTCAAATAAAACAAATCGTCCACTACTCCCTTCATTATTTAAATTAGTTAAATCTTTACTTCTTATTGAGATAAAAATATCACCTCTTGTTTTTTCTGCCATATATATATATAGTACAAAAAAAATACTTTTATTATATTTTGATAAAACTTTTCTTAAAAGTTCAACGATTTAAATATTCTATATATTGTGTGCCGAAAATTGCTAATAACATATTTTTATCTTTTAATTTTGTTAAGTCTTTCTCTTTTAACTTCTTCTTCCTTTTCTTTTCAATTTTATTTTCATCCTCATCTTTAAGGGGTTTGACTTCTAATAATTTTTTTTTCATATATTATATATAAATATTTTAATATGGTAATTCATTAAATCCTTCTTGTCCTAATCCTGTTGAAATCATATCACGTGAACTTGCCATATAATTTCTTTTTGCTGATTCACTCATTTCATTATCCCATTCTTCATGAAATTCTTTTAATCGTTCTGCATTTCTATCCCATTCTTTACTATCTGCATTATCTACATCTAATAATTTTGAATCTTCTATAAATTTATTTGCTGACATACCTCCTTTTCTTTTATTTATTTTATTAAAAAGTTTATACTGTGGGTCTTCATTAGGATTTTCTGATTTAAAATATTGTTCTGCTCCTATACCAGCATATTTAAAATATTCTTTTGTTTCTGGATCTTTTTCTAATAAATATCTATCCATTAATTGTTCTACATTTCTTGCGTGTAATTGTTTTAATAAATCTTTTTGATAATCTTTTCTATGTCTTACATCTTTTGTTTTACTCTCTGCAGTATATACTTTTGCATTTTTTACTTTATTTATTATATCCCAAGTTTGAGCGAAATTATTTCTCATAGGTTGATTATATATAGGACTATTTCTTGATTGATTAACATATTCATTTAATATTTTCTTATAATTAGTATTATAAAAAGCACTATCAGGATTTCCATAAACTTCTGATGGTGTTCCTAATCCACCTTTTATAACATAACGAGATTTAGGTCTACCTATTATATCTTCAGGCATCATACTTTTTATAGGTCTATCTTCCTCCATAGCAACTTCTTCTTTTGTTCCGTCAACTTTTATTACTTTTTTTCTTACAATTTTTTTTTTTTCCAATACCATTTCTTTTTTAAATTTATCAACATCTAAATTAGTTTCTTCTGTATCAAGAATTATTTTATCTACTAAATCACTTGTTTGTTGTTCTTTTTTTTGTAATTCTAATAATTCTGCTGCTTGTTGTTTTCTTTTTTGCCTTCTACTAACTCTTGGTTTATTCAATAATCTATCTCTTTTTCTTTGTGCTATTTTAAAATTTTCTTGTAATTCTTCATAACTTTTTGTTTCTGGTAATCTTGCACTGAAAGAACCAGGATCATTAGTCCTAGCATTATCTGATTGATAATCAAACATATCTTCTAATGATTCACTTTTTTCTAAATTTAATCTTGTATTTCTATCAAAAATATTTTGTTGTTCTGCCATACCACTAACTCTTTGCATTACTTCTCCTTGTAAATTTCCTAATGTATTTTCTGTTTGTTTTTGTCTTTCATTTGCTTCTGCTCTACTACTAACAGTTCCTAATAATTCAGATTGTATATCTTTCATTTTTTTTTGATTTTCATCTATTATAAGTTCATTAACTAATCTATCTTGTTGTTCTTGATTTTCTCTATTTCTTAATCTTGTTAATACACTATCAACACCTTCTTTTCTATTTGCTAATCTAATTTGTTTTTGTTTTTCTAATTCCTCTATATCTTTTAAAACATTCTGGGATTGTAAGTTTTGTGCTTCTCTATTTTGTAAATGATTTATATATCTATTATTTAAATCTTCTATTCTTTTTTGGGCATCTGAATGGGATATTTTACCATCATTAACTGCTTGTTTAATTTTAATTGTTTCTTTTGAAACAAAATCACTAACTTTACTACCTACATTTTGTTTTCTTATTGTATTTTCTGATACTGATTGAAGTAATGAAGGATTATTTAATTTCTCTTTTAATAATTGTTTTTGTTTTTCTAAATTACTTGCTATATTAGATAAACCTCTTTCTCTATCTAATAAACTCCCTTCTAATAATCTCATTTTTAAATTTGCTGAAGTATCTTGAAATTGACTTCCTAATGGTTGTGTTCTTAATTGTAAATCTGGCAACTGCCTTTCTGGAATTGGTTGTACTGTTTTTGGGGCATTTTGATTTCTATCAGTTAAAATTTTATCTACTTTTGCTATATTACTTGCTATTGTTTGTGTTCTTACTGCTGTTTGTTGAGCAGTTAATAAATTAACTAATTGTTGTGTAGGAGTTGCTTTTTTTGTTGATGCTGCTTTTTTATGTTTAGGTTTTTCTTTTTCTTTTTCTTGTCCTATATCTAATTTAGTATGTTCTTTTAAAACTTCTTTTTTTGTTTTATCTTTTACTAATCCATGTTTATGTTTTTTTGGTATTAAATCTTTACAACTATCTTTGATTTCATTTAATGTCACAATATTTTTATTTGATAATTTTCTTAAATGTTGTGAACATTTTGTACCTATTTTTGTATTACCTATTTTTAATTTTTTTATTTCACTATTAAGAATAAAAATATTTTTAAATTTACTCCATTTATCAGATGGTTTTATATTTGCTAATATTTTTCTATCGAATTCGTTTAATCGAATGTTGACCATATAATATATATTATAAAAAAAACTTTTTAATTGAATAAATAATCTAAAAGTTTTGGTGGTATTGAATATCTATGTAATAAATTATATTTTACTTGGTCATATTTTTTTTTCATATCTTTTCTTGTAGCACCTATATTTATTTTATGATTTTTACAAGAACATCTTTTATTTTCTAATATTTTATTTGTTAATATTTTTGTTGGTTTTTTATAGTCATATCCGAAATAACAGTAATCTACAATTATATATTTATCTATATAATTTTTATTCTCAATATATTTCCATATATTACTTGATAATGGATTTTCTATAAAATAATATTTTGGTTTTAAATATTCTATAATTTCAATTGTTTTATTAATAAACTTACTATCGTTTTTTTGTTTGTTTTCTAAATCATTTTTATCTTTATGTTTTTTACCTATACCTACATGAATATATTGAAATGAAGAATATATTTTACACTCTGGACTTGCCGATATAATATCAAAATATCCTACTGGATATTGTTTATAGTCAAAATCCATTATATCACAACATATAGTAGGATTATAGTTTTCTAATATATCTAAACTAATAACTTCTACATCACTATTAGAATAATAATTTGTAATAGAACCTGAACCTTTAAATAATTCTAACACTTTCATATTTTTAAAAAAGAAAATAAAATTTGAAATAAATCTTATAAATAATTTTTTGATTTCACATTAAACTCGGATTTAAATCCATTAAATATTTTTGATCTCTTACAATCCACGAAAATGAAATTGTAAGCAATACTGAATGTCCTATCTATAATCTCATTAAATACAGGTTTATCACACGCAAAAAATTCATCATATAAAGTCATTAATTCTGATTTTGTATTTCTACAATCGAATACTGCTATATGGGTCAGTTGGTGACGAATCCATCTTGGTAATTGTGACATTTTCTGTGCAGTAATCATTATGCTGATTGCTCCGCTCTCCTCCTGTTCACCAGTTAATTCATCTAACAGAGGTTTTCCGATATGCCTGCCATTATTGAATAATTTTTTTAATATTATTGCTTCATCACTAGATCCAGATTTTATTTCAGACCCTAAATCATCTAATATTATTAACGTGCGACCTTCCATTTCATCTTCAGTTTGTAATCTATTAAATATAGTTGGTAAATCTTTTATAGAATTATAAAATCTATCTTTTGGGAGTCGAGGTGGAGAATCCATACTTGCTCCACTTGGAGATACAATAAATACATTACTAAATCTTTTATTGTATATTCTTTTTTTGCCTCCTGCTTGTGTTAATGCTTGAACTAAATTGGATTTACCACTACCTGAACGTCCTATTAAACCCATTCTAAAAATTGTATCTGGTAATGGATATGGTATTCCCTCCATCTTATCATCACATTTATATTTGAAAACGGCAGGAGTCACATGATTTTTAATTTCTTTTTCTTCTAAAAGTTCATCCATATTATATATTATACTATATATTTTTTTTATATTTTTATATCTATAAACAATCTAAAATTATATTATGAATATAATAAAATGAAAAGTATGTGTATCAAAAAATTAAATGAAAATACTAAATGTTTTAAATTTAATGAATGTGATGAAGTTGTATTAGTAAAAGGTGGGAGACCACCTATATATTATAATACTGCTATAAGATATAATAATTATTTAGTTAATATTAGAAAATTAATTAATACTGAATTACAATCCGAATGCACGTAGGAGTTCCTTATGAGTATATTGAACTTCAGGTGCTTTTAAATCTTCAACAATTTCTTTTTCTTCAACAATAGGAGGTGGTATATCAATAGCAGGAGTTTCTACTTTTTTTTTTCTACCTCTTCTTCTACTAATAACAATTTCTTCATCACTACTACTACTATCTTGTTCTATTACAATTTTCTTTTTTTTTGTTTTTCGTTTTGGTTTTTTAACATATTCTATTTCAGGTTCTTCTTCTAATATTTCTAATGGTTGAGAACCCACTGGATACTTTGTATCCTTTTTTAATATTTCTTCTCTTTGTTGTTTAATTTCTTCTAATTTATCTTCTACTTTATCTTCTACTTTATCTTCTACTTTTGTTATACCTTTTTCTTTATCTTCTTTTGCTTTTGCTCTTTTTGCCCTAATTGCTTCTTGTGCTTTTGCGAAGGCATCCTTTTGTTTTTGAGATCTTTCTTTTTTAACTTTTGGTTTCTGCATTTCTTCATTCACAGTCTGTTCTTCTTTCATATTTGGGTTTATGGTGTTTTCGGTAGACGTTTCGGTGACTTCGGTATTTTCTTCGGTAATTTTTTCTATTTTTTTTTTCGGCATTATAATATATATTTAGATTTTAATTATAAATAAAAATATATTTTATATTAATATATCATGAGCACAAGAAGTCTAAATGGATTAAGTTCAATTACTATTAATACATTTACTGCTGGTAATGCTATTAAATTTACATCTGGTTCTACAAGTCAAAATCAAACAATAGATTTATCTATTTCAAAACAATCTGCTAATACTACAATAAATTCAACTGATTTATTTGTATTAGAAGATTCAAGTGGAAATATAAGAAAGATTACTGGAGCAAATATGAAGAGTGAATTAGAACAAAGCACAGTTGTAGAACCTTTACTTTTAACAGGTAATGCTATTAGTATAAAAGGTTTAAGTGGATTTACTGCTAATAAAATTTTAAAAGTAAATTCTTCTGGAGATGCTATTGAATATGCTAATGATAATAATACAGAATATACAGCAGGTACAAATTTATTATTATCTGTTGGTAATGAATTTAGTTTAAATTCTACTATTAGTAATAATATAATTTTTAATGGAACACCTACAATTAATAATTTTATAGAGGTCAAAGGTCAATCAGGGCAGATTGGTTATATCAACTTTTATGATATAGGCACTACTAATAATATATCACTAATACCACCTACAAATATAAGTGGAGGTTCATATAATATTACCCTACCTGGCAGTGTGGGCACAATAGCATTAACAACAGGGGATATAACTGGTAATGCTTCTACGGCAACAAAAATATTAAGTATTACAAATAGTAATATAGTTCAATTAACAACTACACAGACATTAACTAATAAAACTATAACTGGAAATTTTACTGGTGGTCTAACTGGTAATGCTGATACAAGCACAAAAATAGCATCTATTACTAATTCAAATATAGTTCAATTAACAGAATCACAAGTATTAAGTAATAAAACTTTTAATGATTTAACTATTTTTAATAATGGATTAGCAGTAAAACAATCTGCTTCTAATACAAGTGGAAATGTGAGATTTTTTGACGATAATAATAGTCATTTTATAGATTTACATATTCAAAATGAAACAGTAGCAAGTGATTTAAATCTATTTCTGCCTAATGATATTAATAATTCTGTATTAGTTGGAACTATTAATACTCAAACTTTAACAAATAAAACATTAAGTTCAACAACAAATACAATTACACAATACACAGGGAACTCTTCTGCTGTAATTACTACTCCTTCTGCTACTGGAACATTATTAACTAATCAAGATACTATACCAGTTAATAAAGGTGGAACTAATATAACAACTTATACAGTTGGAGATATACTATATGCCAGTGGAACGACGACACTATCAAAATTAGCAAAAGGTTCTGCTAATACATTCTTAATGAGTAATGGAACTATACCTTTTTATGGCACTGGATTCAGTTTTCAAAATCCATTATCCACTAATGGTATAGATATTGGTTTAGAAGGCATAAGTGGATTTGGAAACAATAATCAAATTTTAGCAACTAATGGGAGTAGTGCCTTACAATATAGAACTTTAACTGCAGGAGAAAATATATCCATAGCACATACTACATCTACTATAACAATTTCTTCAAGCGAAAATTATTGGCAGAGAAATTCAAATGCTAGTTCATTTGATTTAAAAACTACATCAACAGTTAATAGTATCGCTTTGGAAGTTCCGTTTGTTTCAAGTAGTTCTATAAACATTTCTGGTGGATTAATTTCAGGTAGTGGTGATTATTTAAAATGGGTAAATTACAAAACGAGTTATAGAGCATTAGAAAGTTTTTGTGTAGTGCCTTCTGCTCCTGCAGCACAAGGAACAACTCATTTTTTATTGAAAAATGGACAGACAGATTTTATTTCAATTCAACAAAATACTATTGGTAGTTTATTCATAAATTTTGAAACAAGTGGCATTAGATTTGAAGTAAGTAAAAATTGGGAGTTTGGACACGACCATGCTAAATTTAAATTTGATACAAGTAATAATTTAACCTTTTTATTCGACCCACAAGGCACAAACGGTGCAGCGACTTTTGCTGGGTCATATTTGGCGTATGATAATAACGGTAGTGCTATATATCTGAATACACCTGCCGCTGGGACGAGTGCTGGTGATTATATTGGATTTGCTACTGGAAATGTCCCAAAAGGAAGAATGTCTATGGATGGTAATTTTAAAATAACTGGTAGTGTCACCGAGAGTCATAGTTTCTGTGATGAACGAGTAAAAGAAAATATACAAGATTATAATACTAATGCTACTGAATTATTAAATAAATTAAAAATTAAATCATTTAATAGGAAAACTTTTGATAATCTAAAATCAGATGAAAATGGTATTTTATTACCTTTTGCTGAAAGATTTAGTGATAAAACTTATCCTGATATTGGTTTAATAGCACAAGATGTTTTGAAAATCCCTGAATTAGAATTTTTAGTTGAAAATCAAGATAGTGGAGATATTGAACCTATGACTATCCCTGATTGGAATCCCTTAACTGCTATATGTATTAAATCAATTCAAGAGTTAAATTTAATAATACAACAACAGCAAGTAGTAATAAATAATTTATTAAATTCATCATCTTTTAAAGAATTTAAATCAAAATAAAATATTTTAAAAAGTTATATATGAATCCTATTTTTTATTATCCATGTAGAATGTGTAAAAAAAAACAACAATTTTTAATTTGTCTTGAATGTATAAAAAAAATAAGATTATAAATTATATGAGTGGCACATACAAACAACAGTTTAATAAAAAATATGGATTTAAAAAAGATGAACCGCATAATTTAAAAGAAATAAGTAATATAACAGGATATAAACTATCAGGATTAAAAACTATTTATTCAAAAGGAGGTGGTGCATTTGAAAATAATCCTGGTTCAGTAAGACCAGGAATGAAAAAACAGCAATGGCAGATGGCGAGAGTGTACGCCTCTGTTAATCCTTCAAGTAAAGCGTATAAAATTGATAAAATACATTTGAAAAAAAAATAAACTTTTAGAAAAAGTTTTATCAAAATAAAATAATATATTTAATATATGTCCCCTGAAGTAATTGCTCTTGTCGCTGTCATAGGCACAACATTATCAGGAATATTAACAACTTTGTTCGCCAGTAGATGTAGTAAAATTAGATGTTGGGGTGTGGAGTGTGATAGAGAAGTTAAACATACAAAAGAAGAAATGGAGATGGAACTTGAAAAAGAAAAAATGGAATTAGAACAGAAAATGATAAAGAATTAGAAAATTTAAATAATAAATTATAATATAATATATATGAAAAAAGGTACAAATGATTCAAAAACTTTTATTTTAAAAAAAAGTAATAATAAAGGAAAACGATTTGAAATAATAATGAAAGACCATTCACATCACTTTGCGAGTGATGTTGGTAAAACATTTATCGATCACAAAGATAAAAAAAAAAAATCAGCATGGATACAGCGTCATAAGAAAGATAAGAATTATAATTCAAAACATTCAGGAATATTTCATAGTAAAGAATTATTATGGAGTGAACCTACATTAGATAAAGCAATAAAACGGTATGAGGATAAATACGATGTTAATATTATAAAAAAATTTTAATATCTAAATATATAATGGATGAATCTGAAAATACTTTTAAATTAATAGATTATTTTGAAGAAGAAAATAAATTAAGTAGTGAAGAATTTATGAAACATATACCAGCATGTAATCCTAATACCTTTGATATTCAAAAAATAAATTATTTATTAGGAAATGTTAATATATGTAATAAGGACTGGACTAATGATTTAAGAACATATTATATAAAAAATAATTTAGAATTAAATATAAAAGAAAAGTTAAATTTATTAGTTGATAATTATAAAAATTATTATAATTTACCAGAAGATTTTTTACATTCAATAGCAAGAGAAAAATTAGGATTACCTTTTGATTATCACGATATAGCAAAACGCAGACAACAGTGGTTAGACAAATGTAAAAAAGAACGTGATGAAGATAAACAAGAAAATAAATTTGAAAGAGAATTAGAAAAACAAAAGAAAAAGGAAAGTACTTTTAAAATTGAAAAAAAAATATTAACTTTTTAAAATACTTTTTAAAAAAAAGTAATATCAAAAAGATTAGTTTTATCAAAATATAATGTAAAAATAATATATTTGTATAATATATAAATATGTTAAGTAGAACAGAATTCGATGCTTTTTTAAAGTTATATGGAATCCCTACAAGTGATGAAAAATATGAACAATTTAAAAAATCACAGGGTATGAGTTTAGCAAATCAACAGTTTTTAAATTTAGCAAATCAAGTGAAACAAAAAGTAGATAAACCTACTATGCCTGATATTATAGTAGGACCTGGAAATGAAGAAACAAATAAACTCGCAAGAGAAAAATATAATAATCAATTATCGTCTTATAATAGGCAACAAACTTTATTTCAAAATATAGAGAAAGCACAAGCGGACAGAGTAAAATATTTTGCTGAGAAAGAAAAATTTGCACGCTCTAAAACAAGTAGTACAAAAACAACAATACCTTATGAATCACCAGAAGATATAAAAAAATTAAAAGGTCATTTAGAGTCACTCCCTAAAACTTTTAGCACATCAACATCACAACAAGATAAAGCATATCACGATAGATTAGATGATTCATATGATAAATATAGAAAAACACATCCAATAGTATATGATAAACCTGTTGTGAAAAAACCTAATAAAATCCCTAATACACATCAATATGTTAATCATAATTTAATGACTTTTAATGATTTTAAAGGTATATATTTACAGCAAGGTTTTCAATATGGACAAGCAGAATATTTAACTTATTTGAAACAAAATAATGTAAATAAACCTTCACAATATTTACAAGGTCAATTAGAAATACATCACAAAAATAAAGGTTCGGCATCATTAGCAAAAGGTAAAAGTATTGAAGACCATCAAAAAGAACACTCTAAAAGTATATTAGATCATATGAATAATAATAAAGTACCTATACCAGGTCAAATTCAAAAAGTCACACCACCAGCAGTTATTAAATTACATAATTTTGCTAATCCTACACCTGCTGCTAATCAACATCACGTGGATGCCCATTCAATTACTAAACAAGCAGGAACTATGGTGGGTAATCCTGTATATGCTAATGATAAACCTAAAATTGTTTCAGGACCACGACAGGATAATCATTTAAATCCTAGTCCACAACCTATGCCACAAGCACCAGCAGGACAAGTACAAGGTGAAACATTTGCTGAATTTCGTGCAAGAACTCGTCCTAATACAACACCAGCACCACAACCAGTAGGACAAGATGCAGGAGATATGATACTCTAAAAAAAAAAAATTTTATTTTATAAATATTTTGATAAAACTTTTCTTAAAAGTTTATTCTATTTTTTTATATTCTGATTGTTGTGAACTTGTACTATGATTCATATCGACTGCTATTTTTTCTAATTTTTTATTAGTTAGTTTATTAAAATCTAAATTAGATATATATATACTTCTCAACATAGATGTAGATACTTTTTTATTTAAATATTTTTGAAATAAATTTTGTAAATATTTTGTTAAATTATTTTTACTCATGGAGGTTAATTCTTTTTTAATACCAGAATTTTCTAATAAATGATTTACACCATCCTCTATTCTAAATTCATATAAATCTGTTAATAATCTATTTAATACACTCCTTTTAGCAATGTTATATTTTTTTTTTCCGTAATGCCTCTGGGTCTTATAGTCGTTTAGAATAAAATATTTTTTAGTATAATCTTCTTTATCAATAAATAAATAATTACCTTCACCATCATCATCATTACTAATAATCATATCTGCATAATCATTTCTTAAAGGTCGGATTATTTTACCTCTATATAAAATTACTAATATTAATTTTTGTAATATCTCTTTATTCTTATCTGCTTTATATTCTTTTTTAATTTTTTTTTCTAAATTTTCTAATTCATCTTGACTCAACCATTTTTCTTCATCTTTTTTTGATAAATTATTATCAAGTGATGCTTTTCTAATTAAATCTTTTACAATGCCGAAAAATTCATATAATAATGCTAATGAATCGTCTTTTAAAAGTTTTTCTAACTGTGGACTTGTTTTAATAAAATTTAATGCTGATAAATAACTTTTAATTGTATTATTTTCATATATATTTTTTTTATCTATTTTTTTTGTTAATTTATCTTTTAAATCACTAAAATTATTAATAAGTGATGATATATTATTTATTGTATAATCAGATGCCTCTAATGTTGGTAAAGTATAATTTTCTCCTAAATCAGCAAATGAACTTTTTTGAATTTCTAATAATTTCTTTAAAGATTGCTTATATAATTTATATGAAGATGGTTTAACTTTATCTTCTGCGAAACTCATAACAGAGTTTAAATCACTATCCATTATTAAATATATATATATAATCAATTTTAGTTTTTAAATGTTTTATTTTCATAAATAATTATTATATTGCTTAATCATTTAAAGATAAAATAACTATGATATATAATATATGACTGCTTCTTATTATAATAAAATGTTCATAGAAAATATGAAAACTATACATAACTATGAAGAAGAAGACTTTAAGGATTTTATTTGTATAGGGAGCAGTAGAACACATCCTGATATACCATATTGCTGGAGAAGAGATGTTGTAATCCCACCCTTCTCTACAAGATGTGTATGTACAAAAAAAATATGTGAGAATTGTTGGATTATGAATAAAGAAAATAGTGAAGTTTTAGTTGTTGGTAATCATTGTGTTAAAAGGTTTTTAAAAAAAGAAAATTGGAAATTAAAAAGATGTTTGGGTTGTGGTATTGCTTGTTTAAAAAGAAGTCATTGGTGTCATGATTGTGAAGAAGAATTTTCTAATTATGTGAAAAAACAAAAAATTAAAGAATATAAGAAACAACAAGAAAAAATACGAGTAGCAGATGAAAATGGTACTTTATATAAATTTTGTGTAGACTGTAATAAATTTATTTATAAAGAGGGTAAGAAATATATTTATTGTTATACTTGTAAACAGAAACATAATGATACAACTTCAAATTTAGATCAAACAATTAGAGTTATTTAAAATTGATTTTATTTCAGTATTACAATTTTATAACAAAGGTATAAAATTGATTAATTTAAAGTAAATCAATTTTAAGATTTTGATGCAAACTCAAAATTGATTTTTGTTAAAGTATTATTAACTCAAAATGGTCTATCAAATGATTACAGAACGCAAAGTCAATAATAAGACTATACACACACACACATATAAGTATCAAGATTTTACTGTCACAATTTATTATTAAATAAACTTTTAATAAAATACTTTTTAAAAAAAAGTAATATCAAAAAGATTAGTTTTATCTATATATAATCTAACCATAAATTTAAAATTTTTTTGCCATTAATTTAAGCACTATCAAATTTTACAAAATTGT
>Ga0209337_1002277_pt1 | contig 14065 bp, 5 predicted proteins | sample LinPmetageLP53_FD_184044 | JGI IMG/M metagenome (GOLD analysis project Ga0209337, IMG submission 184044) | Marine viral communities from the Pacific Ocean - LP-53 (SPAdes) (version 2) | ecosystem: Environmental > Aquatic > Marine > Oceanic | place: Pacific Ocean | collected 2010-02-08
AACCGGACAATGCCTCATTGGATGTGCTTTGAGTAAGTCGTCGTCTATTCCACTAGTTGCTGTTCTGTAGTTAAAATGGTTACCATACATTCTCCCAGATGCTTGTGACTGCTTGAGTATTGCAAGATTAGGTTTACCCTGTGGAGGCTCCCAGTTGTATGTTGCTCTCCAATGAAATCTACCTCTTGCTATTTGATATGCTGATGCTTCAGGCATGAAGTAACCAGTACCAAATGAACCATTTGCCAACACTCCATCACTTTCTATATGATTGGGGAATCTTTGTGCAGACGTCGCAACTGGTACTCTACCCCAACCGTTTCCATTAACAATTACTCTTCCGGGGTGTGGTTGTTCTGTGTTATACCCATTACCGCTATCTGCGACTTCTTGCGTAAATGGAAATGCTTGACCGGGTCCGAAGATAATGTATGTGGTTTTGTTCTCTATACTAGTGGATTTGTGGTCTTCGTATCTCGCTGTTGGGTGTGCGAATCTCAATATTAATGGACTAGGTTTCTGCACTCTAACATTAGTTCCTGAATTAGTACCGTAAGGGGCAACGTTAGGATGAGCGGTGTTAATTGTAGTTCCGTCTTTAGATAAATCTGGTGATAAAATATTATCTTTATTAAAGACTGGTGGCATTATACTACCACGATGTTGATTACATAAAGCAGCACCGGGGAAGAATGCAAACATAGCGTTACCATCGAGCAAAGCGAAACTGGTGGATATCTCATTGGCGTTCTGTATACCTGTAGTACCAGTAGGACCATTCGCATACGGGTGTGTGTAGAATGACGAGTAGTCGTTCTTCGTACCATCGTTGATATCAAGAGTCACACCACTGAATCCGCCACCGAAGAAGAGAGGAACGCTGTGGTCAGCACTGCTCTTTCCACCTCTGAAGAACACGAATGGTTCTGAGAATACGCTACCTAGTGAGCGCAGTCCATCAAAATCATTGGTGACGTCTAATTCTGCCCAGTGTGAGAAAGCCACTTTGTCTGCTACCTCTGCTGCTGGCCAGTCCTCTGAGGTGTTTGACCAAGCGAGTTTAGTTGTACTTGTACCGCCATTCACACTTTCTACGGTGACAAACTTCTTGTCGTTCATGAAGATGGTCTTGGTCTCACCGAAGGATGGTATCCTGCTGGAAGAGCCTTCTTCTCCTGCTGGTATCAGGAAGTTCCACATCTCATGTTGAAGAGTAAGATGGTCGTTGGTGTTACCACTGGCCCAATCGTCTGCACTAGTACCTCCACTTGAGTCGTATACTGCGGTAGGATTGTTTATCATCGGTAGGATGTGGTCTCCGCTGTGGCGTGTGAAACTCTCACCCTTGAGGTTCCTTCTCCAATCTGTAGTGTCTACAGCGTTGTTCAAAGAATCGACCAAGACCGGAGTCGCTGTGTTACTGTTAGGTCCTCTGCTCTTAGTTGAAATCTGTAACACAGTGTTAGGTATGTAACCACAGGCAACTGACCTGTTATTTTCTAGGAATATATCACTAGTCGCTCTTGATGTTCCAAAAGCCCAACCTGTGGATAGCAACTGAGTCTTCTCCACCTCGCCTAACTCGATATGTGATGCTTGGATACCAAAGTCACGATGTATTGATGCTCTAAAAAAATCTGATAAAGGATTAATATTTTTAGAAGGGTCGTATGCTCTTATTTTAATCGCATCAGATGATACACCCCAATCACCAAACTTTCTACCATCCGTTGCGTACATCTCTGTACAATCAAATGAAACTCCTTCTGGGTCATTTATACCATTCCTTTCTGCATTTATAGCGGCAGTGGTGACTGCTGCAATCAACTCGTCAGTTACTAATGTGGTCCAATTAAGAACCGGAGTTATGAGGTAATTATTAGAAGATTCACCTAAAGTTTCACTACCTTCAATACCAAAGAACTGGTGAGTGCCAGATTTATTTTCTTGTGTTCTTCTAGTGTAAGAGAATGTCATACCTTGGTTACCACCTTGTGAATCAGTTAATTGTAGTATACCGTCAGTAACTGGGAAGCCTAAGTAACCAAGAACATCGTGATGTGCAAGTCCACTACCACTATTGAATGGTGCACCTAAGGCCACAGTGAGAGTGCTGCTGCTTCTTGTAATAGCACAATTGACTGCTATGTTTGGTGCGGCCACTCCTCTCCATCTGTTGCCAGTCCAAGACTTGGCTGTCATAGAAGCGTTGTTATTACCTAGGTCTACCATCCTACCAGTAGCATCTCCACTACCTTTCATGTGTTTTCCTAATGTGAAACCACCAATAGAAACATCTCTATCATCAAAGAAAACACAAACTTCACTAGATATGGTGTCAGGTAAAGTTGTATTTTCGTTAGCAAACTCAGTACCCATTGATTTGTAAATAAATCTAATACCGTGGTGACCGCCTCTATGGTCTGTCATTTTCAAACCATATATTGGTGAATTACCTATATTATCTGATTTTAAATCTTTAGCGGATGTATGATTAGTGTAAGAAACAGTAGAAGAACCTCCATATCTATCTCTAAACTTTTGAGAGCCTTTCTTACCAAAGCCCCATACACCAGCGTTAGGAGCAAAACCGGGCACCCCACTTGCTACTAATCCTCCAAAGTTAATTCTCCCAATGGCATTCTTACCTACTCTCAAACCATCTATTATTGTGGATGAAGAACCTATAGTAGAGAATGATTCAGTATTGACGGTATTGAATTGTTGACCTCCACCTAAAGCATTAGATATAGCCCTGATAACTGGACTTTCGTCGCTTTCTGAATCTATAAAATCAGTAGTACTAATTACATCTTCACCTGTTTCTTCAGGGTTTACGTATTGAGTTAGAGTAGTGATTGGTGCAAATGGTCTACCATGTTTGTTAAGAGGCATAGGTGCTGGGTGCATATTCTCTCCTTCTTTCTCTTCAGGTAAAGCCCAGAAGTCACGCCATCTACCCCCATGACCTATGAGAAAATCCGGTTGGTAAACAGATTGACCCTTACTATTGTCAAGCCATACACAGAAGTTTCTACCACTTGCACCCGGCACTGTACTGTGAATTACTATCGTAAAGCCCACATTACCGTTTTTATCTTGAACTTCTCTACCTATATGTGCCCTAACATAACCCATATGTGTTCCTCTATCACGAGAAGAGAACGCCTTATCTGCATCCCAAAAAGGAGTTGGGTCATGAGCACTCCCAGTAGTATCTTTGTCAAGTATAATTTGACCTTTAGGAGCACCAGCCTGATTGATTTGTCTGACAATTTCTTGTGTTGCTGATTCTATAGAAACTACATTTGATTTTACAGAAACAGACCCACAGTCTATTGTTAATCTTCTTAAGAAGTCCATATCAGTCCATTGTTTTAGATGTTGTAATCTACTCTCTTCATGACCTGTTAGGTCAAGGTTAGTGTCTCTTACGCCTTTCAAGCATAGGAATGCAGGGATGACACGAGTTCCGTCCGGTGTGTCAAAGAATGTAGAAGGGTCTCTGATTGTAGCACCGCTAGTATCAGTTCTTAATTTCACTAACGCTGCTGTAAATGCTTCTGTAAGAGACCTCTTGGTCCTTGAAAATGAATGGTCACTATTTGCTGTTAATGGGTTTACTGTTGAATCATTGGTTCTTGGTAGAACGCTGTCTCCCATTGAAAAGTCTGTGGCCCCACCAAATATGCTGTATCCTGTATGAACATGATGCCCATGTGCTTTACCATATATACCGGGTGATGAAGACGTTACTGGGCTAGTAGGTAAACTACTAGGTAAAGAACCATTTACTGGTGTAATAACATCAGAACCTAATCTATTAGCCAAGTCATGTGAATATGCACTCTCTATAAATTTTGATTGTTGTGTAGAACGTATGTACTTGTTTTCGCTCGGAAACCCGTTTGCTACGTCAATCTGTGTGGTTATCCATGACGGTCCACCACCATTGAAAGTGGCAGTGTACTCAGCCAAGTCAACAGGTGCTGTACCACTACCTACTACCATGTTTCTTGGTCTACCTATACTAACTGCTTCTGCACTAGTTTGTACTTGCATGTGTAAATCTTGGAATGCTATGAACTCTTTATCATGAGCCACATCATAGAGAAGCACCCTAGCATGCCCATCCTCTGCTAGGTATGGGTCAACGTATGCTACCTTAGGGGCATCAGCCTCTGCAAGACCTAGTGATTTGTAGTTCTCCTTGACTGTTTGGTTTACGTGTTGAGCGTAGTTAATTGCTGTTTCAAGACAAGTATCACCTATTAGGAAGTTTTCTAGTGGTATGCTTTCCCTAGGTCTGGATGTTGCTAGACTACCTGTTCCGCTGTTGAAACCCTTCCATACTTGTGATTCGTTGAATACACCTCTACTCTTAGCAAACAAACCTTCTGTTGAGTATGGATTGTTGATTGTCATGTTTGCCCATATTGTGTCTCCGCTTCTTAGACCACCAGCAGCATACGGGTAGTTCCAAGTCTTGTTCAGCACAGCATCTTGGTCTTCTTCGTAGGCGTTTGCTATGGAGAGCCTCAGTGGTACGTTGTCAGCGTCTGCCGCAGCGTTAGCAGCGTTGGCTGTGAGAGTTACAGTATAGTCTCCATTATCGTAATCCTCTATTTTAGACACAGTTCCTATAAACAGAATCTTGGAAGAACTAGCCTCTGAGTAGAGTAAATCCCCTTTTCTTAGATTGAGACCTAGGGTGTTAGCACCAGCGAGTCTTCCTTTATTATTTTCAATTGTAACGTCTGCACTGTTTGTTGCCGCTATAATTGTCCAAGCATCATCACCAGTGGGTTTGTATGTCTTGGCTATAATTTCATTGTTAATTTCTTTAATTGTATTACCATCTCCATCATCAGCGTCAACTGCACCAAAGATATCTCTAACTCTTTTTGTAAGTCTTATTTCTTCTCCGGGTAAATTAGTAACCCAAAGAGGTTGAGAACTAGTTGCAGATTTGTAAGCAAACACTAGAACGTTTGGTGCTAGTGTTACAGACTTGCTATTTTTGGTAAGTCTACCATAGTAATGCATTTTTTGAACAATTCCAGTAGACGCCTCTATTGTTTCTGCTTCATAAAGAAACTCACCTGAAGTAAAAGAATAAGCATTCATATCTTCATAGTCTAAATCTGGGAAGAGGTCCATATCTTCTTCGGACATAGTAACTAAAATTTGATTAAAGTGTACACCATTACCACCATCTAACTCACTGTGTGCTACAGTATTGACCTTTCCAACTGCTCTACCACTTACTATTTTTGGAGCATGAGGATTAGTCTCAGGTCCTTCTTTAAACTCTACAGCACTAACATATTGTCGCAAACCATAGTCTACATTACCACCTTGAGTTTTGATACTTGCAGCATCATGATAATACTCAGACCTATTCTCAAAATCGGAAGATGGGGTAAATACATCAGAACCTATAGGGATAATACCTTGCAATGGAAGCGAGGGTCCTCCAGTGGAAACAGTGGCACCAACCACTGCTCCATCAAGGAAACCAGACGAAAAAGCCCAGTCTTCTGCTTTAGGAACCGTTAGGACTGTTTGACCAACGGTTCTAGTTGTACCTGTGTAGTAAGCCCACTCTCCATTGGCTAGGAACATCTTCCTGTAGTTTCTGACGTTGTCCACATTCTGATAGTTCTCATCATCGTCACTATCTAAGTCCAAGTTGACAGTCGTACCAGTCTCACCCTGCTGTACGTTAGGGAAGATACTAATGTTATCCACTCTAATGAAGTAAGAGTTTGAGGTAGACGCCACTTTGTTAATGACTGTAGTAGGTGAGTATTTGTTTTGTTTCTTATTAAGTGAGAAGGAGGACATGGCCTCCCTGTCAGCAGGCTCTACACCTTTGGGTCTCCTACCTACTGGACTTGGATTGTAAGTGTGAGGTGTGTGAGTTGCGTCAATGTGTATTTTGAACGAGTTGTCTGGACCGGGGAAGATACCATTATTTGGGTCATCAAAAAATTGATTTGAGAAAAAGGGAATCTCCACTAGTGCTCTGGTGCTTGCATACTGAGTTCCTAATTGATAGTCATGTTGAACGTCACTCATACCTTGGAACATTCTATCATTAACAGTAGTACCATCTTCTGCTAGAGAAGACTCATCAAAGAAGCGGTCAGCAAACAATGTCACTGAAATGTTAATGTCTTGTATACCAACAGTTCCTTTTGAAATATCAGTGGCTGAAAGCCAATCTGTAAAATCAGTAAACTCAGTTCCATTAGCAAGTAGAAACTTACCATCACCCGGTGAAGCATCTGTAAATGTAAACTCAACACCAGTTTTGCTGTCGTACTTAGCACTGGCTCCATCTTGAAGGTAAACCCTACCCACTTCTGGAAAACCGTAAGTACCCCAACTTGCTAAATCCGGTGAGTTATTGTTTAATGGTTTGACCACTATTACCCCTCCACCTGAGCCTGATGCGGCTAAAGTTCCTAAAGTAGCAACATTTCTTCTAGTTGAAAATGGTAGTCTAGCGAGCGGGCTTGGGTCAAAAGTGGGTTTAGTGTCCATAGCACCTTGTCCCGGACCACCAAGAGTGACAGTGACGACAGGTGCGTTCGGTTCTATCTCCTTGACTACCTGTGAGTCTGGGCTACCTTTTCCTCTTACTGATACATTTCTATTCACAGTTGATTCTGTTAAACCCATACAACGTATTGTAGTAAAACTGTCACCATCTCTATTAGAGTCCATAAGTCCTCTAATTCTTGCTCTACTCATTAGATACATCAGAGAAATATTGTTAGGTTCTTTTGAATTAGTAATTTCTGTACGTATAGATGATAATTGATTTATTCTCCTTCTATCAGAGGGTTGTATGAATAATCTTAGGGTCCCATCTGCTCTGTATTGATTATCTATAACGTCAAACATTTCGTGAATGTTAGTTCCAGATACAGTACCTGCTATGTCAAATTGACCGTTAGAAGGAGATTCTATCAAAGAACTTGGTTCTCTTCTAAAGTAACTACCTTTGTCAGTTAGATTTGTATTTTTACTAGTAGCGTTAGGTTCTATCAATATTTTGTGAAATACAGAATCGTGTTTTGTGCTAGGAGTATGTGATGCTGTAATTATTTTTGGAGTAGTATTAGGATACACGTTTGTACTAATACCAATAAAAAGTTGTTCACCGTTTGTGACCGCATTAATATTATTAGCAGTTATTGTAATATTAGACCCTATTCCTCCCACCGCTATCGTACCTATCAAGGCTAAATTAGAATTGTATATTGCATCTCCTTCTGCTATAATACTACTTTCGGATGATGTTCCTGTGGTTGTTATAGTAGTCCCAGCACCAGCAGTTAAATTACTTCCCGCTGTAATACCAGTAGGAGTCATAGGTTTGTAATTTATGGGTGTTAAACTTTCATCTAATTCATCATCGGCTTCGTAACCTTCACTCACATCTCCTATTAATGAATTAGATTCTAGTAATGACCCTGTGAGTGTGTTACCTTCCAGTGAAAGGTCTACAAAGCCACCAGCAGCATATAGTTCAGACCTAATTGTATTAGTTTCTACTGCGGTTTTAATTAAACTAAACATTGTTGTATTACCCGATATAATAGTAGTACCGGAAGGTACAGTTTTTTCCACCATTAGTAAAGGTTGAACAGTACCACTCATACTTGCACCAGTCAAATCTATTGCATTGTAATACACTTTAACATAAGGAGCCATGTTGTATGAAGACAATGCAGGGACACTAAGTAAGGCCACTCTGCTTTTTTCACTAGGTCTTAAATGGAGTCTTCTTGTTTCATCATTAATATTGCTTAAGTCTTCAGGAATAGGACCCTTAAGCATAAAAGGAAGATGGTCAAAACTGGTACCACCTATTGCTAATAGTTCTTTTTGAGCGTAAACTAAACCATTATCAAATACAACTTGTGCTTCAGATGAGTTATTGATATCTTGAATTGTCATGACATCTTGTTCCCTATAGACATCAACTCTGCTATTCATCGAGATTTGTTCAGACACTCCACTTTTGGAAACATCATATATGATATCAATAACATCAGCAGAACCATCTATTTGTTGGTCTAATATTTCATCTTGTGCTCTTGGCATTAATTTTAGAAAGTCATGACCGTCTACATGATTTAGTGAATGTCTACCACTATGACCTATTTGGAAAGAGGTATCTACAGTGGAGGGCCAAGTAGCAGCATAGATATTTTCTGAAGTATCTGTAGCCATATTAGATGAATACACAAAACCGTGTAGACCAAAACGACTTTCGTCTATTATCATCTGTCCTGTTCTATCAATCATTTGTGAAGAATAATGAGGTGGCTGGTAAGGTTTACCGCTTGCGTTGTCCAATAATAAATCTGCACCTACTACAACAAAGTAATTGTCAACACCAGTAGTTCTAGTGTGTAAGGCACCTCTAATACCATTGTTTGAGTTTGGAAAATCTAAATGAATACTAGATACTAACATCTTACCAGTAGATGTGTTTATATTATGAAGTCTAACCCTTTCTGGCGGTTTATTGTTTGGTTTGAAAATATCTCTATCAGTAGAGCCAGCGTTTATGAGTAAATTGTATGGTGTGTGTGAAATTGAATGTATAGTAGGTGTACCGGGAGTTTGTTGATAATCAACAACTTTGTAATCACCACCTGAATAGTTATGTGTTCCTGTAGAATCTTTTGAGAATATATAATTTCCAGACACCGAGTCTAAACCTGTGAGTTGTTTTGCTAATTTTATAGCATCAGTAGTTGTTATTGTAATTTCTGAAATACTGACAGTTGCATCATCTAGTGTAGTTGAATAAGATGCAATAGAAGAAAAAGTGTAAACATCTTCTATAGGAGCAATAGGCTCTTCAAACCTATAAAGCAACAACGTATTGTCATTGGCTACAGGAGCAGACCTTTCTATCGAACCTTCTTCAAAGACGCTAGATATGTGTAATGCTTCCATTACTCCTCTAAACTCACCACCTTTACCACCAACATGTACATGGGCATTACCTTTGGCTATTCTCATAGTTCTGTTTGGTAGTTTTTTTGAAGCCATTAATTCCCCATTTATGTAAAGTTCTATTGCTCCAGTTCTTACTGCCGCTACTACATGAATTAAAGGTCTATGGTCTATGTTCAATGTTGAAGCATCATCATATGAGCCGTTGTATTTATTGAATGAAGAATGCATACCACCAAATTCTGAAGGAGGGTATACAGTTCCCTCGTAACCTCTACCACTAACTTTAGTAGCGGTTGATAGGAAATGATATTCTTTACCACTCTCTGTATCTAAAAATACTTCAAAAGTTGCAGGACCGGGAGTATCTACTTCACCTATAGATAATTTAAACTGGTTATCTTTTTCAACAATAACACCACCACAGTCAGGAATAACCCAAGCCTCTACACATATCTGTGAGTTTAGTATACCAGAAAGAATACCTTCTCCTTCTATTTCTTGTTTTTCACCTAAGATGTTAGACTTAGATTTAGTACCATCAGAGGTTTTTTTACCAAGACGACTCATTGTACCTTGAGGTACTACTATGCTATCGGAAATACCATCAAAGAAAAAAGCATGATTGGAACGTCCGAGTACAGGCATAATATCACAACAGACGGTCCACTGGTACGAATTGCATTACTATACTGTAGACGTTTTCTCCGCCTTCATATGTAATGTCGAGTTTGTTTACTGTGCCTTTTATACCAGTTGTGTTACCATCAAATATGGCTCCTGCTGCTTTAGTGTTACCAGCACTACCTTTACTTTTTGTCGTTTTACCAAATCCTGTGGGCATGATGAAGTTACGTGCTACAAAGTTATCAGTGCCTGCTTGAATTGTAGAGTTGTATGGAATTTGTATACCTACGATGTAATCACTACCATGACCAGCACCATCCATCATGAGGCCTACACCCGCTGCTGCTACACCAACTCCAACAGGAGTAGCAGTACCAAAAGAAGCCCCTGTGATAGCCACACCACCAACAACCATACCAGCACCCAACAGTGCTTTACCTATACCAGATTTTTTAGAATTGTTCAAAACACCATAAAGGTCCATCGCTTTATCTCCTGCTGATTTTTTAGAAACTGTTAACCCTCCAGAGAATGCAGTTCCTTGAGGAGGACTCATTAGAGTCTTTCTAAATCTAGGAGTTCTATTATTACCATCTTCTCCTGTAATATCTTGAGTAATAGTAACTACACAACTGGCTTCAGTTGTAACTACTGAATCAGATATGGCTGCTGTAAACTTAGCGGCTAATTGAGAGGTATTGTTAATTAAATTAGTAAGAGATGTAGCAAAAAGTGCACTAGTCAAAGACCCTGTGGGGTTTACCCCTATTGTATAATCAGTGTTTGTTGTATTAGTGAGTGTACCACTAGAGAGTTTTTTAAACTTTATTTCAAAAGTAGTATCGTCTGTAGATGTAAGAATTAACGTAGTTTGACTAAACTCGTCAGAACCGACAAAATATGTATTTGAAAATAATTTTGCCACATTTGCGTTGTCTACCCCTAAAAAAGAAAGTGAACTTCCTTGTCCTAATCTAAAAGAAAAATCTATTTCTGCTTTTGCTCCTATATGAGAACCTATTAGTTCTCTATCGTCTGTTAAAACACCGTTAATGAGAACAATACCCTTATTCATGTTAAGGTCTAATCCAACTCTTTGTCCCCCAGTAAATGGGGTAGGCATACCACCTGTCTTTCTTTGTGTTGTGAGTGTCATACTAATTGCATTTATCTCAGTAAGCGCACCGCTATCATGCACTAGTCGAACAGGGACACCATTTGCAGCCGCCATTATGCATACCTACTTCTTGTTGTTGTACCACCCATACTTCTAGCGACTTCCTCTTGCATGAGTTCTGACATCTCTCTTGCTATTTCTCTTTTATCAGCCCTATCAGTCACACCTGAAACATTAATATTCATAGTAAAGTTTTGAGAGACACCACCTGATACAGCAGTTCCTACAGAATTATTTGTGGTGCTTCCACCCCCACCTCCACCGAAAACCGATGTGGCTTTATTGAATGCTTTACCTAAAGCACCAGTAAGAGCATTTTTTATTTTAGTAATCTTGTCCCAAATCCATTTGAAAGGTCTCATTAATTGCTCAAATATGTTAGAGAATATATCACCAAAGAAGGTTCTTAATCCTGCTAATTTTTTTCTAAAACCTGAAATAACTTTACCAACTAAACTAACCCCGTCTCTCATTTTTCCAACAAGGAAAGAAGGTATACTAGCAATAAAATCTTTGACTCCTTGTAATTTAGATATTGCTCCATCTTTCAATGTACCAAAGGCTGAGGGTATGTTCCGTATCGCCCCCACAATTCCCTTTACTAAATTAATAAAGAAAGTAAATATTCCCATAAAAATATTTTTAGCAACTTTAAGCATTGGATTGAATATATTTGCTAAGTGTTTATCATAAAATGCTTTAATTTTGTTAAATATTTTTACTGCTACTTTTCCTATAGTATTGAATATTTTTGTGGCAATTGTACCTATCATGCTTATGCCGCTTTGTACTGCTGATATTCCTCCTTGAATTAAGGAGGTGGCTGAGTTGATGGCTCCTAAAGAAGCCATAATTGGTAGGAACGACATTAGAAATCATCCTCCATTAAGAACGAGTAGTCCATAGTCACTATATCATTGCTTTCTGTGTTTTCAGTTATACGCTGTCTTTCTTCTTGTTTTTCTTGCTCTGCGTCAAAGGCTAAACACCATACTAGTGATTGTTTGAATATTTCCTCACTCATGTTGTATACCTCCGTTAATGAAATCCCATAATGCTTTGCTATTTTATATGCAAACAACTGTAGTTGGAGTACTATATCTTCAGAAGATTCTATATTTTTCTTCTTTAGAAAACTCTCAACCCTTAGTTGCTCGCTTTCGTAAACCCCCCTTGCATAGCCTCTGCCAACTCATCTGGTTTTGGTAAAAGCGATGCTAGTTGTTCACCAGCATATGCATTGAGTCTCCTCATCTCTTCTACAGAGAGTTCTGGATTAGTTCCTACTACCCAGTTTGTGAAAGCATACTCCCAGTATGCTTGTAAATCTAATGAAACACCGTCTTCTGTTACTACAAACATAGTCTGTGCTGCTTTTTGTACATCAAGATAAGTAATTTCTCTTATCCACACTTCCATGATAGCCTCAGGGTCTTCCCCATCAACTTGTATCTCATGTTTGTGTTCTTCTTTATTCGTCAATATTTTCCGTTTGTTCACTACTTTCGTCATTGTTTTCCACTTCCTCTGTTACAGCCGCTTCTTCAGCGGGGGCATCTAATGTGACTTCAGCAGCCTCTTCAGAGGGGGCTTCAGTTACATTTTCTTCCGGTTGTGTATCTTCGGTAATACCTTCGTCGTTTCGCCTTAGGCGAAGAACTACGTCGGCTTTTGTACCTCGAATTGTTAATCCTCGTTCTCTACACACATCTTGTAGTTCACGAACTGTCATTGAATTATAATCTATATCTGTGCTAAAAGGAGAGTCAGTAGGCATTTCTTCTATCATTTCTGATTCTTCAACCTCAGAAACCACCACAGATTCTTCGTCAATAGTTTCCATTGTATCTTGTATAATTTCTTCATCAAGTTCATCAAGTTCAACACCCTCTATATTTTCCACTGCTTCAACCCATGTAGGTTTTTCTATCTCTGGTTGTGTCATGAGTTTTTCTAAACTCTCATCTATCTGTGCTCTAGTAGTCTGTTTGTAAACAACTAGGTCTGCCTCTACACCAATATAACCAGAAAGCCACGTAATGTATTCATCCTTAGACACCCTGTTGAATCTCTTGGCTCTTATTATTGGTTTTGGCATCATGTTAAAACCTCAGGAATGGAACAACGGGTCAATAGTAATCACCTTAATTGACTTCGGCATTATTTTCAGCATACTCCTTATTGGTCCTTTATCCTCAGGTATAGGTAATGGTGCCTCAGTAATGAAGTAATCATCAATTAGAATTTCTATGGTCTCTTTAGTACCACTACCACCCTGTTTAACGAAAGACAATCTAATCATGTCTGAGTCTGTCGTATCTGAAGTAGTGTCGTCAAAGTTATCTATGCTTCTTCTCATATTGTGATAGAAGAGAGGGTCATCTACTATAATTTCTAATTCCATATCATATGATGTTTTACCTGCTACAGATATAGTTGGGTTTCTAGTTCCAGCATAAGGAGTCTGGTCAAGTTTTGAGTCAGCCACATTAGCACCAGTGATTGTGTAGATTTGTTGTACTCCTGTTGACCCGTTTAGTTGGAAACTCACGACTTGTCCAAGTGTAGTTCCCTTTACTCTAATTGTACCATTATAGAACATGAATGGTTTTTGTGTTCTCTTGGCTATACCAGATTCTTTTCTTTTTACCTCAGTGTTCGCTGTGTCTTCAAAGAGTCTGTGTGCGTCGTACCTGTCACCTGCTTCTGCATCTTCTAATCTACCAGTGTCTGTGTAGCAAAGAGCAGCATCGAAGTTTACTGTCATTCTTAAAGCAGCATCAGTATCAGCCTTGAGAGAGAAGTCTTTCACTTTGCATCCACGAAACACACGTGTGAGTTGCTTAGAATCACCAGCACTACCATCAACGACCTCTGTTGCTGCTATACCTTCACCTAACCCTGTGTCGTTTCTCCTGATGCTGACTTCCATAGCAAATGAAGGCAAGTTGGTTCTGGAGTAAATGAGTTTCTCAACTGGGTTCTCAAGTGTACCGAACGTACCAGCAGTAGAACTAGCAGCAGTTGTAAGTAGATTAGGGCTACCGTTAGCCCCATCAGCCATGAATCTACAGAAGTAGATGTCAGAACCTGAAGTATGGCTGAAATTGAAGGGGTCATCGACCCATATCTTGCTGCTGTGTATGGCGACTATCCTTCTTATCTCGGTCTTGATGGCCTTGCTTATGACGCTATCAGCGCCCTGTGCTGGCCAAGTGCCGTCGCTTGCTGTCTCCCTGTGGGTGTGCACGTCTGTGGTGTTGAACTCAGGGATTATCA
>Ga0209337_1002283_pt1 | contig 14046 bp, 17 predicted proteins | sample LinPmetageLP53_FD_184044 | JGI IMG/M metagenome (GOLD analysis project Ga0209337, IMG submission 184044) | Marine viral communities from the Pacific Ocean - LP-53 (SPAdes) (version 2) | ecosystem: Environmental > Aquatic > Marine > Oceanic | place: Pacific Ocean | collected 2010-02-08
AGAGGCATATATAAGTCAAAAAAAGCATCTAATATATTTTCTAAAACTCACTTTGTACCAATAGATGATAAATCAAAGCATCAGTTTAGACAGATAGTAAAAGATCTTATTGAAAAAAAAGAAGAGTCTAAAGCTCCAAAAAAATTAATTAGTTACTGCTTAAATAAATACATGCAGCTAGATATTAAACCACCACAATTTATTGTTGAAAAATTATTTAAAGAGAACAGCATCAACTTTGTTTCTGGTCCTAAAGGTAATGGTAAAACAGAGTATATTCTAGGATTAACGCACAGCTTATGTAGAGGTAAACCATTCCTAGATTATAACTGCCCAGATCCGATGCCAGTTGTTTACATAGATGGGGAAATGGATCCATACGATCTAATTGAAAGATCTGAAAAATATATTGAAAAATTTGGACCTCCACAAAATAATTATTTTACAATTGTAAATTTTGCGCAGCAGTTAAATGAAACAATACCAGATATAAAACTGGAGGCAGGTCAGCAGCTGATCGCAGAAGTGCTGGAATTGGTGTTTAAATTAACTGGTAAAAAGGCTGTATTGGTACTGGATAATTTAAGATCATTATCTAACTACAAAGAAAACGATAGTGATGAATATAGGTTAATTAATTCTTGGTTATTAAGGTTAAGAGGTCAGTGCTACACCACAATAGTAATAGATCATCATGGTAAAGCTGGTGTTGGACCAAGAGGAACATCGTCTAAAACAGATAATGCCAATGTTTCTATATTGATCAATGCTGTCAAAGAAAAAGGCTGTCCAGATATGGTTATGAAAGTTGAGTTTGATAAGGCTAGAGGATTAAGGCCAGATGAAACAGAAGAGTATGAAGCAGTTTATGCTTTTAATGGCAGCTGGATCAAACAAACAGCTAGAAAAAACAAGAATGAAATAGATGATAATCATATGCTGGAAGCGATATATCTGCTGAAGAAAAAAGAGGAGCAGGAACATTATGCAAGATGTTACACAATCAGAACCCAGTTAGAAAAAAATGAAATAAACCAATCAGAATATAATAAGGCTGAGAAGAAGCTGCGTAACTTTAAAACTCAAAAAGATCTTGCTGAATTCCTAAATATATCTGCTGGTAAGGTAAACCAGTTAATGCAGAAATATAGAGATTATTTATCACAAAAAGAAATAGCTGAAAAAACTTCTAATTATTAATTCAAGCTAAGCACTTTCGAATGAATGAGTACAAATTCGCATATTCATTCATTCATTTAATGTAAGATACTGATCTGAACAAAAGCGTAACATAGTTACGATTTTAAAAAAATCTCTTGTCCAAGAGCCTGTATTCCTATGCTTATTGGTAAACAACATTCTACAAATCCGATCATATTCGGGATTTCAAACCACTTGAAAAGGTAACTAAAAAGTAACTATGGATAAAAGATATTTAATAACTGAAATCAGAGAGGCCGAAGATAATGAGTTTATTTTTGGATGCAGCGAAAGGATTGTTGCCAGCTCTGAAATACAGAAGCTTTTATCTTACCTGCGTGGTCGTGGTTTCAATATTCAAACTATTGATAGAAGAAGCCTCCCCACAGATCATCATGGTAATACGATGGTGGGATATAAAATAACCGATGAAAGGAAAAAGTAAGATGAGTTTAGATGTACAATTAATGAATAAAAGAGAAGATGGATCGTGGGCTATTGTTTGTTTACCCAAAGAAGAAGTTTTTAAGTTGGGTTATGAAGAGAAAAAAACTAATTTCTATCCTACTACATGGCTGGTAGATCCAAAAACTAAAGGCAGCATAGGTGTTACACATCAAGACGATACAAATTTTGAATGTTATGTTTGTAGTCCTGATGATGAAAATTATGAGATGCTTCATAAGTTAAAAGATCTAGGTCAAAAATTATTTCCAGATGCAAAGGTAGAGGTAATAGATGATTGTCAACACTACCCTATATTTTGGGGAATAGAAGATCCAGAAACTGAACAAGAGTTGGGATATGGACAAACCAAAAATTGAAATAACAAATAGATGTAATCAGCTTCTCTTATCTTTAAGAGATAGCTGGTTTCCAAATGAAAAAGATCCAATGCCAGTAGGAGATTTTATTTATGTTATCTGCTGCGCTTTGATCTATAGAAAACCAACATTAAAATATAAAAGAAAACCAAAAAAATAGATGAACAAATATGAGATTAAATACATGCTGGAACAAACTACATCTGCTGTTGATAGATTAACTGATGTTGCTGGCAAACAATCACTGCATATAGAGCAGTTATGGGAAGAGATAGGAAGCAAGAACAGCACAATAGGATTATATAAAGATAAATTAACTGAGAAGAATGAGGAAATCATAAAATTAAGAAATATTATTAAATCACAGACAGAGAAGAATTTAGCTGAACATTATTTCCCTAACGAGGTAGATAACTAATGGATGATTGGAAGAACCAATTAAAGGACCTGTATAAATCTTATTCTACTACACAGAAAAACACTAAAGGAACACCACACAAATTTGATAATCATTCAAACTTTAGAGGGAAGCTGGGAGTAAATGATACTGGAATTCCATTAACACCTAGAGCTGCCAAAAGAAAACAATCGAATAGAGCAGGGTATCGTTACCCACAACATCTACAAAATATTAATGAAAGAAGAAGAAGAGATGCGATGGCTAAACATGGCATCACAAATATTGAAGATCCATATAATAAAATGTTTAAAGATCCAGCGCAGCCTGCAGGAAGATCAAATCATAGCGCATCATGGCGACCTCCAATGGAAGATGGACCTACTGTAAAAAGAAAAAATATTTATTATGATGAATGGTCTGCACCATCTGAACCTGAAGAAGTAACCTATGTACTTCCACCAGCACCAAGAAAACAACCTGCGTATAGAGCAAAGATGGTTAAGAGAGATAGTAAGTTACAGTTTAAAAACAAACTTGAAGAAGCTATTTACAATCATCCTAATTATAAAAAACAATTCAAATAGCCATTTTTAAGCAAATAGACACCTGATCTAGGATTTGTTAGGATTGGATTAATGTTTGGAGCAATTAAATCATTATTATTTGGGGATAAAGATGCCATAGCAAAAACTATTTGGGAACATCTTGGTCTACCTATTAATGCAGTTCGATTAAAAAGTGATCATAAAGATTTTGTTCATGAATTTTCGGAGGATAAGTACTTATCGTATTTTTTTAATAGTTATCAACATTTAATGGCAGAACATTTTTTCAAAGTAAAAAACAATATTGATCGAGGGCGTATCATTCAAAAGATTATGCGTTTGTTTGATCCAAGATTTAAAAAAGATGATGAAATATTAAAGTTTGGTGCAAAGTTAAAATTATACGCAAAGGATAAGGAAGCCATACTAGGTGCTGAACATGCATTCATAGCAGTAGCGATTATGTTAGATAAACCAAAGGTAGTAAGCCAGTTTGCTAAAGATGAAATTTATTTAGAAGCCGTAAAATATTATGATGAAGGAGGTTTTCATAAAAATATAGAACTACAGAAAGAAGTTTTAGGTTCCATGGCAACAGGTAAAGACCCATCTAAAATGCCCAGACAGTTTGCTATAGCTTATAGGTTTTTTGAATTAACGTTTACAGAAAGATTAAAAGAAAGATTTAAAAAGCCAACAACATATGAAGAATTGAAACAACCTATTGAACTAGTGATTGAAATAAAAGATGATAATGGCCCAGTGTCAGTAGCTGCAATGAAAAATGGTGGTGCGTGTGCAGTCGAATTCTTTTTTGAAACTAAAAGATGGGAACCAATACAAATGAGTATAGGATCGATTATGACTAAACGTCCTATGAGTGCGTTCGAAAAACATCGTTATGGCCTTGAATTAGATAAATATGACAAAGAACAATTAAAGTTAAAAACGGAAGGTATTATCACTACCCATGATTTTTTTGATCCAGAAGGAGACGTAGTTTATTCTAGGGACGTAAAGAATCTGGAGAAGGGTACAAACTTTCAACATCAAATAAGAATATCTAAAAAAGAAATTACTATTTTACAAATGAAAATGATAAAAAATTCAATCGAAGTCTTCTATACAAATAATCGTTTTGATTGTTTTAATAAACTTTGGCAAGAAGTTAAAAGACTAAACATACCTTACGTGGCCTCATTCCCTTTTATAGAACATCCAGGATTTATGATTGTATCTGGTAAGGGTAAGAAGTTAACGTCAAGATTATATGCAGGTGGAAAAGGTGAGCTATCAGAGTTAACAAAAGAGATGAAAGAGTGGCAAGTATCGACGGGTATATTTAAAAATGATAAAAGTAAAAAAATACTTAATTAAATGAAAAAAATTATATCGATCATAATTCTGGGCTTGTTGTTGAATGGGAATGCTTATGCAAAAGATAATAAGTATTTTGGTAATTTTACATATTGGGATAACTTAAAAAAAGTTCAGAAAGATTTTTATGCAAAAGGAGCGCTAGATTCTTGGGGCTACTATATTTGGAATCAAGCTCCAGACAAACAAAGAGATGAGCTAATTTCGCAGTTTAGGTATTGTATTGATAAGGATTTCCAATCATTCCAACAATATATGTTTATGATGGGTTGGGATGAAGGAGATAATGCAGCCGACGAAGTTTTTAAATGGTCCTCAGCTGCTTGTGAAAATCTTTCAAATACTGAAGGCTATAAAAATCTTAAAGTAGAAAAAAATAAACCTATTGAAAATATTAATTTAACAATATGGAAGCAACTAGATAAAACCAACAAGAAGGTATATTTAGCTGGTTATACGGATGGAGCTATATCAGTTGTAAGATCGACTATAGCAAACAAAGATGCTCCTCAAGAAGCAAGAGATCATTACACTAAGCTGCTAAATTCTATTTATAAATGTTTTGATATAAAAGGGATTGATGCATATGCAGATTTTGCAATAGCTGAAAAAATAGATAAGAGTTTTCCAATACCTTGGAATATGACTTTTTCTTTAGGAAAATTTTGTAAGGAATTTAGATAAATGAATACAAGTACTATTATAAAAGCAATTGTTGTCATCATCCTTTTTGTTATTGCGTGGAATTTAGAAAATAGATTTTTAACTTGGCTATGCTTCTCGTTAGGCTTTATGGTCATAATTTATCCATTTTTTATGGGTAAATCTAAAGACTAAAATGGACGAAGAACTAATTCCTTTCATAGCTTTTTTCTTAATCATTTTTGGTTGGGTTTTTTACATTAATCGAGGTGATGGCAAGCAACAAAAGTTTTATAAAGAAGGCGTAAAATTTAAAGATGATTTTGGAGAATACTTTGAAGAAGATATTAAAAAATTAGTTAAATATGTTGAAGATCTACCTAAAGTAAACCAAATTAACATATATGAAAATGTATTGAGAGAAATAGGAAGACATACAAAGGAACAAAATAGAGGGAAGCACAGCGTGGTTTATAAAAAAAATGTTTTAGCTGCTGGAAGGTTAAGAAGAGAAAATGCAGATATAGCACTAGGTTATAAAAATCCAAAATGGTTGGCACCTACTATTTTTGAGAGTTACTTAAGGTCAGAGTCAGAAAAAATGTCCTTTAATAAAGGAGCTGAAATAAGAAAATATCTATTTTTAAAAATGAAAAAGCTAATTCCTAACGATCATAATTTAAAAATCTTATTAACAATAAATAATATCAAATGATTAAAAAACTTTTATCATTTATCTTTTTAACTTTATTATTTTCAAACACAGCATTTTCAGATGACGTGATTTATGAGTACAGTGAAAAACTATCTAATAAAGAATTAAGCTCTAATCAAATTGTAGAAATCTGCAAAGAATATGATTCAAAAAATATAGATCTTGGTCAATACGATCAGGCAACATTTAATACAGGTAGAGGAATAGAAAACTATTGTACTACTATGACAATGCGTGCTGAGTTTAAGACTGAAGCTGAATACGATTATGTTCAAAAAGGCTGGAGTAAAATTAACCTAGAACAATTAGATTTTAAATACCTGAGTAACAAATTCTTTAAATTACACGTTCCTAAAAATAAGGAACGTTCATGTGAGATTGATATTGTGAATGAAAAAAGAGTTACCTTATATGACATAAGTAGAAGATGTGGTGTTGATAAAATCATCACCTCCGAGGAATCTATGGAGGAACCAAAGTGTACTTCAGAACCTTGTAATTTAGTTAAGATCGAATACGAGGGTGAAGACGATCTTAAAAATAATTGGATAAATATTATTGACCACTTTTATGCTGATGCAAATAATGATGGCTACATGGATCTTGTGATTAGGTTTCAAAAGGATGGAGCCTATTCAATGGGTGCTCAAACTATGACAGCGGCTGTGACTTCATTCCGAGAAGCATATAAAACTCAATTAAACAGCTTTGAAAAAAGATATGTAGATCAATCTGCTACATATGGGGAATACTTTTCAAAGTGCAGTAAATATAAACGTTCATACCCTTTTACCAGTGCCATAGCCAATATTACAGAAGTTGAAGTTTTTACTGGAAAAAATCTAGACGTTGATTGTTTAGTTAAAAAGTTTGAAGAGCATCAAAAAACTTATCCTGTAAAATCATTTCTATCTGACAAACCTTTAAAACCTCAAAAAATAATTTTAAATAAAGAAACATCTAAATCACTAACTAATAATCTTACTTATGAAAAATATGAAATGAGTTCATTTGTAGATCAAAAATGTGGTGAGAATTGTGTCTACACAACTGAAGCTTTAATCATTCATAAAAATACATATTGGTACATAAAAGGCTCCAACGACAGAGGACTAAAAGCTGAAATGAATTCTAATGATGATTTATTAATCACCAACATGATGACGACACATAAAAGAAAATATAACTATTATGACACTAATATTGTGCGTGTAGGTGATAATGTCATTACTTCATTTTCGAAAGATCAAAATGTTTATCTAAATGCATGTGGTGCAGACCCACAATTTTACTATGACAAGCCACTTAATATACAAAACATAGTTACTGAAGTTCCTAATAGAATTACTAAATTAGAAAAAAGTAAGTTTGATAGAGCTTTTCAAACAATAGCTAATTCTACGATCAATCTTAATGGCAATAAAATAGATATATCTGTCTCAAATTTTAGAGAGTTAATGATTAAAGATAATAATGGGAATGTTCTCGCTAAAAGAAAAATAAGTGGTGCTAGTTCTCTGTATGAACTTAAACATAAAGGTAAAGTAGTTGCATGGGGTGTTGGTTGGAATCAATATTGTGAAACCATTAATCCTGACTTTACAGCATTAAGAATATTCATACCTGTTAAAAAAGATAACAAAATATCTATTGAGCAACAACTAACGAAGTTGAATGTAAATCCATTTTATAAAGCAACTCTTAATTCAGAAAAATTAATAATTTCAGATGCAGTTACTATTAGTGGATCATCTAATGCTGCTAATTATTATTACCAAGGTCAAAAGTTTTATGAACTAGATCATGTTAATGGTTTTAAATCTATTGATACATATGTAGAGCTTCATGAAAAAATAGATGTATTACAGATAAGTCCAGCAAGAATGGTAAATATTTTGGCTGGTTTTTATGAAACTGAAATACTTAATAAATATACTAGAGCAAATTTTGATAATATTTATAAAGATTTATTAGCTAACTATCACTGGAATTTATATTATGAATTTGGTGACAATATTTTTCAATCTAATTTAGCTAGCAGTATTGATGGTCTTGATATCAGTGATGAAATTAAAAATGCATTTAGAGCTTTTGAAAAAAGGGAAATTAAATATCGTCAATTTCCACCAATAGTTTGGGAAATACCAAATCTTAAAAAGAATTGTTTTAAGCAAGATAATTATGAGACTTTAAAAGAATTTGCTAGAAACTGTTATCTCTTTCACTCATCATATTTATTGGGATATGGTTTTGATGATACGAAATGGTTTGCTGTTCAAACTGAATTCGAAGACTCTTATCAATTAATAAATGATGATAAAGACAAACGATTTGAAGAATTTTTAGATTATCAAATTCAAAATATGAAATCTTTTGTATGGGAAGATTTAGGTATGGATGGAACTGTTGTTGATGAACTTATTAGCACTTTAAATAGACCTGAAGGTAGAATTACAAAATCAAAAGACAATAGATATGTTGTGATCAGTGGTTGCGAATATAAAAACTGCACTAAAAAAGGTTTAGTTTTTATTGATACTAAGAATGATTATACAATAGCCTTGATAAGACATCAGAGCTATCAGCCTGATAAAACTGACTATGCTGTTGAGTCTGATGATTGGTTAATCTTATCTCGAGCACATGATAAATATGAAGATTTACCAAGAGAATTTATTGATGCTGTTACTGAATGGAGATTAGTTGAAGGGCAGGCTGTTGGTGATGACACTATGCCTTTACCTCGTATCATAAGATTTGTTGGTGGTTATAGTGATAAAATTGAAGTTTTAAATTATACAGAAGAAGTTAATGCTAGGAACGATAGAAATGGTTGGCTGGGTATTAGAATTAAAGATAACGAAACTGATATAGATGGAATTAGAATAACAGAAGTTTCACCAGCAGGACCTGCCGATATAGCAGAGCTTAAAAAAGACGATATAATTATTAGCTATAATTCAAATTTAACTAAAACAAATAAAGATTTACTTTATCAATTAAGCAAGAGTAAGGCTGATGAAATCATTGATCTGCAAGTCATTAGAGAGGGCAAGAAAATTGATCTAAAAGTTAAACTAGGTGCTAAATAAAAAATGATTAAAAAGTTTATTCTATTTATGAGGATGAGCCGTAGGTTTGGTGCTTATACTAAGTTTGTAAAGCAAGGCTATAATAGTGATATGGCAAGACAAATGTCAGATGAACTTTATCCACCTACAAAGGAAGATTTAAAATATGAAAGATCAAGAGAAAACCCAAAACCATCTTTCCCTATATTTAGTTTGTTATCATTATTATATCCAAACATAGCAACTTATCATTTGATAAAATTTAATAACGTAACTCTAGTAGAGGCAATTGGATATGCTATTGCGCAAACTTCCTATGTAATGTTTGTTGCAATTTTATTTGGTACATTTGGTATTTTTGGTTTGTATACTAGAAAGAGCATTGCCATTTATGGTTTCGGCTGCTTTGTTGTAGGTGTTTTGCTCTCTAATATTGGCATGGTTAAATAATTAAATTACAAAAATATTATTATTTTTTTAGAGGTAGGATGTTCTGGAATAACTTCTTTTTACCATTTTCAACTTGCTTCTTTTGCATTGGAGTTAAACGATTATATGCTTTGCCATATGATGCCAATGCTGCTTGCTGATTGGATGGATAAGTATCTTTGTTAAGATGGTCGTATTCTTTTACAGCTGAATTAATTGGAGTACCTTCATACTTCCTACTGATCTCTTCAATATACCTAACTGGATTATCTTTATAGACATCGTAAACATCCTTATCATCTTTGAAATAAAATCCATCTGGATGTGATGGATCAACTTCAATAGGTAAAATTTTTTTGATTTTTTGCTTAACAGGAGCTGCATTAACATTCTCAATAGTATTATTAACTGGGTCCTGTAAATAAAATGGAGCTGTTTTATTAGGTGAATAATTATATACCTGCTTCATAAGATTATCGGTCTTTGCTGATTGTGCTTTAAGTTGTTTTGATGCACGATCTTTCATGGTTTCTGCAATAATAATGTCATGCGTTGCAAACCCTTCATACTTTGCTTTTCCAGCTTTTTTATTTTTATAAATTTTAGATCTAACATCCTTTTCAAGAGTTTTATGTCCATATTCTTTTTCCATCATTTTTTTAAATTCTTTTTCTTCAGTTTCTTTTTTAGTAAGGGGGGTTTTATAAAATTCAGGTTTAAAAGTTACATTGGTATTAATATTATTTAATGCATCTATTCGGTCCACAGCAGCTGGCAGTGGTGTTGGTGTATCAGGTACATTTAATCTCTGCATGACAGCAGCTTTTGCTTGGGCCTTTAGTTGTTCTTCTTCTCGATCTACAACAGGTGGTAACAAAGACCTTATTCCTCTATCTCTAGTCATTTTTCTTCTCTGCAGCTCTAACTCTGTTGATGTAATCAGTTAAAGATTCATTTTCTAATACATCAATCTTCCTAACCCACGCATCAATTAAATCTCCATAATCTTCAACTAAAGAGTTGCCAGTTACAGGACCACCAGAATTTAATTTAATGGATCTAATAGGACTATCGTCTTTGGATTTTAGAAAATCTTTAAATCCTCCATCATTATTTTTAGACCATTCTTCAAACTGTTTAAGCAGCATCTGCAGCTCTAGCTCTGCTTCTTCTTCAGCACTCTCACTTGCTAGCTTCACATCTTCTTTAAGAGAAGGGGCAGCATATATTTCTTTTTCTATTGGCATAATAAATCCTCTGTTGTTTCACCACATGCAAGTCAAAGAATTGAACCAGTGTGCGCCAGTAGAAATAAAACACAAATTTTATTCCTCATGCATGCAGTAATGCAGAAATATATAAATTGTTCCTAGTAGTGAAATCCTGATCCTATTCGGATTCAGATTTCATATAATTTTTTTGAAAATTTTTTATGTAATATTTTTTTTAGTTAGGTACTTAAAAACCCATTTAAAAAATGATGGCTTTGGATGAGTGGATTAGAGATATATACCTAATTATTTACGAACCTAATACCAGCAGGACAAGTCGTTTAATGGAATCTACAGCTCATTAGAGTTGCCTTTAGCATCAATTTCAAAAAGCTGTTCATGGTTACAACATGTTAATCTGGTGGCTTCTATGGAGCTGATTTGGATGAATGACCTAAAATATTTTCTTAATAAAAACAATATAACTAGAAGCGAAGCAGGAGCAGATGCGCAGCATCTGCGACTATCAAAAAACAAGGTTTTTTGATTCATATAACAAGATCTATCGGTATGTGATCGGTATGAAAAAAAAGAATCTTTTTAATGTTAAATATGTTAGGGTTTACTTGATGTTAAATGCAGTGTGTGTGAAACCATTTGATTACAAATCAATTGCTCTACCAGCTGAGCTACAAGGGCATCCTTATTGTCAGCTGATTTTTATTGCAAAAGTCCAAATAAATCAATGCTTAAAAAACTTAACTGTTATGCTCGCTGCTGTTGCAGCTCGCAGGTCTGTGAAGCATTGTAGATCATTTGTGCCAAATCTATCGGTATGGCTATCGGTATGGGGATCTGTTTTCATTCAGGATTTCATAAGCTCATTTAACTTCATTAAAACAATTAAATCATGGAGTGGAATTTATGAAGAATACATCAATAAGGTTTACAAAAGCTAGACTAGAATCAATTAAGCATACAGATAAACTGCAGAAGTTTTTTGATCTTGCCTGCGAAGGTTTAAGTTTACATGTGCAACCGAAACCATCATTAACTAAATCGTACTATGCGAGCTGGGGCATCAAATCTACTAAAGCAGATGGCAAACAAAAGACATCTGGTCGTCAGAGATATATATGCAGATTTAATCAGAAGCCATTAGAGGTAGTAAAGAGATTAATAAATATCAAATTACCAGAATGGAAAAAATCAAACGAAACATCTGGAGGTCAAACAGTTGAAACTCTAGTTAGTGATTACATAAATAATGGAGCTGGTGGTTACAGGATAAAATCTAAAGGATCAAAGCTCAAATATAAGGACAAGACTACAAGTCATTATAAGTATTTATTAGATGCATATGTGCTTGGTAACACAGAGAAGCAGCAGCTGCTTGACACCTTAAATGGACCATACAAACTAGCTGAAAATAATTACTATAAAAAATCATTACCTAAAATATTACTAAAGGAACTGTCTAGAAGTGATGTCCAGATCTGGCATCAGAAGCTGGAACAAAGACCTACTGCTGCTAACAAAGCATTAGCTGCATTGTCGGTTGTGTTTGAGTGGGATAGCAGCAAGTTAAAACCAATGTTTAAAGGTATCAATCCATGTTTGAGGATTTTAAAATACCCAGAAAAAAAAGACAAAAAATATATTGATGATTTTGAGAAGGTTACAAATATTGTCAAATATACCGATGAGCAGCACTGGAGAGATCCACATTTTTTGACATTTTATAGATTGTTAATGGAGGAAGGCGAAAGGCTGGAAGATCACTATGGTTTATTATGGAAGAAGCCAATTAATAAAACTGATGAAAAAGATTGTACTGGATGGATAGATTTTAGAACTAAATCTTTACATCTTAAAGATACAAAAAATAGAGAACCAGCTGATGTAGAACTTACAGATGAGATGCTGGTTATATTACAAAAGCTGCAGTATCTGGTATCAGAGGAAAGTAGTAACGCATCATTTGCAGTAGGCAGCAGATGGGTATTTCCTAGAGCAACAGATCCATCGCAGCATGTTAATGAAAATAGTTACAGAGTTAAGTTAAGAAATTTCCATTATAAGATGGGCCTAACAACTAGAGAGTATGTAAGAGGCAAAGGTAAGAGGAAGGTTTATAAATATACCAACCACTTAACCTTGAAGCATCTGCGTAAAACTTTCGTTACATACTATGGCAGAGATAAAGGGCTGGAAGCTGCATCAATCAGAATGCGTCATAGCTCTATGGAAATAACAAAGAACCATTATTACACTGAAGATAAGGAAGATCTAAAAACTAAACATAGCATTTATAAACCTGCAGCCAATGTGATTGATCTTAAAAAAGCAGGTAATGATGAAGAATAATAATGAGGTTGAATGGATATTAATAGAAGATAAACTAAAGAAGGAGTGGAACAAACAAGATGCCTATAACCAAAAAGAAGAAGAAGATAATAAAATTATCAGCTTCACAGAAGCAAAAAGAAAAATTAAAGAAAAAAATCAGAGATAGAGAAGTTGCTGCTATCAGAGGTAAAGCTCTAGGTACAGATAAGCTAGGTCCTTTATTTGATATGATCTTGACAGATAGTATTTTTGAAAGATCCAAGAAGGTTAAAAATTATGCGATGCTTGAAACATTTATTGAAAGTGCAGCACCTGCATTGTCAGCTGCCGATGTTGCGTGGATTGCTGCAAAGTATGCAAGAGATAACTGGAACACCATTAAAATTTTAGGAGATCCAGATTATCATGGTTCAGTTTTTGTTTTGCTTGATGCAATAGATAAAACAAAAGGTGGTGCTGTAAAAATATGGAATGATTATGATGCTGGAAAAGATGGAGCATTAAAAGTATTCTGTGAAGAAACTGCGTACAGAGTACCTAAAAAATCTAAAACATTCCAAGAGCATATGACTATGTTCAAAGGTCATTTTGGAGTTAAAAGAAATAAGAAAAAAGTACCTCAATATTTAGATAAAGAATTTAAAATCTAATTCCATTCAGGATTTCATATAGTAATTAAAATATTGTAAGCAGTTAATGTTTAGATTCCACTCTGAACATTGGCAGCTTGTGGCGCCTTTGGATGCAGGTCCAAATAATCATGCATGAGCTGCCTCTTAATCCTATTCTATTCTGGATTTCACTTGTTTACACAAAGCCTCTATTTTGCTGGTTATGTCTAACCCAAAAGCGAGAGGTCCATATATGAAAACTAAAATCAAAAGTAACCAGCTATCACAGCAAGAGATGGAGGAGTTTATGAATAAAAACTGTAAACTTTTATCATCAAAACAATTAGCTGAACTGCTGCATGTTACAGAAGGTGCAATAAGAAAGCAGAGATCTAAAGCTAGATCATTATTTCCATATGCAAAATTAGGTGGGAGAGTTTTTTATCCTGCTGATTTAATAGTTGAAACCTTGCATAAAAATTTGACGCAAAGTCAGGCGAGGTAATTTGTGGAGGCGCACACTGGATATCTGGATGATGAAAAGTTTATATCAGAGTTAGCAGCTAATAACAATTTAGATCTAGCTGTAACAGAACCTGATTTTAATGAAGAGAAGCAGGACTATAAGAAGGTAGTAAACTGGACATCAAAAGAAAAATATAAAGGTCAAAA
>Ga0209337_1002286_pt1 | contig 14038 bp, 17 predicted proteins | sample LinPmetageLP53_FD_184044 | JGI IMG/M metagenome (GOLD analysis project Ga0209337, IMG submission 184044) | Marine viral communities from the Pacific Ocean - LP-53 (SPAdes) (version 2) | ecosystem: Environmental > Aquatic > Marine > Oceanic | place: Pacific Ocean | collected 2010-02-08
ACGATGGAATGCATATTGATAAAAATATGTTAAATGAATATGGTGAAAAAGAACTAATTGATAAAGTCCAAAAAGTTATATTACATAAAACGGGTTTTGATCTAAAACTAAAAATTAAAGATTTTGATGTTATTCCGGAATTGGAAGATATGATTGTGGTTGAAACTGATAAAGAAGCCGGAGATATTGTAAGTGATAAAATCAAAAATGATTATGTTATTTGTAATGAAAGAGTCTTTATGAGAATTAATAATGTATGGACTTCCAATGATAAACATATTAAAAGAAATCTTATTAAAGTTGTCGGCAATTATAATATAATGCTTTCTAAAACAAATGAAGCAACCGGCGATGTTAATTTAGTTAATCATTCCAAAATGAGTAAGGGTTGCAGTGATATCAGCAAGTTCATTGAACCAACGGAAGACGATGATTTTGTTGATAATCTATGGACTTCTAATCTTAAAAAACTTTGTTTTAAAAATGGTTATTATGACTTTAAAAAAGGTGAATTAGTTGATTATGATATCGATACACATACAACAATTAAAATTAATAGAGATTTTGAAAAGGCAGATCCGGAATTAAAAAAAGAAGTTATGGATAAAATATTTAATCCTATATTTAATGATAATGAAGACCAAATGAAATGTTGGTTAAATTACATTGCTCGTGGTCTTGCCGGCTGTGTTGAAGATAAGAATTGGGCAGTTGGGATTGGTGAAAGAGACTGCGGAAAAGGTGTACTTGTTGGATTATTAGAAAATGCTTTTGGTGAATATTGCAGATCAACAAACAGCGAGAACTTTTTATATAAGAATAATGGGACTGACTCGGCAAAAGCCCTTTCTTGGTTAGTTCCTTTTGAGTTTCGTAGGTTATTATTAACCAATGAAATTACGAAAGATGTTGATGATAAATATAGAATTAATGGAAATATTCTTAAAAAACTTGCTTCCGGCGGGGATAAGATTGAAGCAAGGGTTAATCATAAGGACGAAATTAATTTTAAAATACAATCCCGAGTTTGTATGTTCTGTAATGACCTTCCTCCTATTGAACCGAGTGATGCGAAAGAAACTTCATATATGTTTAAATATCCCAGCAAGTTTGTTGCTAATGACGATCCCCGTCTTGGAAATCCAATTCTTCGCCAAAGAACCTGTATTAATAAAGACGGGGAAATTGAAAAGATTACTGACGAACAAGGAAATCCAATAATGGATAATATTATTAACTTCTTTGAAAAAGATGATGATATTAAATTATGGTGTAAGGATAAAAAAGTAATTAATGCTTTTATTGAAATTATTTTTGATAATTACAGCAATAAGGTTCCGGTTCCTGAATGTATGAAAGAAGTACAAGAAGATTTTAAAGAAGATGAAACCGATGAAAGCAAGTTCTATGATTTATTTAATTTTGAAACTGACCTTGATTATGATCCTGAAAGTTTAGATTGGTTATCAATGCAAGTTATCAGTATGCTATTAAAGAAAGCAAAAATCAATGCTTCACCACAAAAATATAATAATTGGCTTCAAAAGAAAGGTTGTGTTAAATCCAAGAAAACTAAAAAAGACGGCAAAAGAGTTAACGCGTGGAATTATATACAAGTTAATAAAGGAAAGAAAGAGGAATTGATGATGATTGATAGCGATGATGATGATGAATGAATCACCATAATATCTTATTAGCCCAATATTTAGCAGTATTTTTATCACTTGTTTTTCCGTGTCTACTATAATAATTTTTTTTTCTTTTTGGGTCTCCGTGATCCAAACTTTTATATTCACCTATTTTATCTTTGAATTGTCCATATCGAGTATCCCCGAAATGAATTATTTTAACACCTCTTTTATTATCTGCTTTAACATAAACAGAATATTTTTTATTTTTAACTTTGGATTTCCAAGGTTTATATAATATTGGTTTCCCTGCACTATCCAACGGCATTTACTTATTACTATATTTTTTTTTTGGTTTTGGTTTTTTATTATCTTTTCCTTCAAATATAGTTTGTTTAACTTTTTTTTCATCTTTATTCACTTTAATCATATCGTCATCGATATTAATTAAGTCGTTCATTTGCTTTGCTTTTTTAGGCATTATATTTATTAAACAGATTTTTATTTTTCTTGTTCTTCTTTTAATTTTTCTTCTTTAATAAATTGAAGGCACCAACTATCACTAATTTTTTTTGCCTTTTCAATTTCTTCTTGTTTTCTCTTTTTTAATTCTTCGGGTGTTAACATTTTATTATTATAAAATAATAAAATATATTTTTTATATTATATTAATTTATAAATAAATGTCTTTGGTTATAACTTCAAATCAGTTTTTAGAAAACTCGGGGAATTATAATTCTGCTTTCAGTTATAGAAATGCTTTAAGAAGTACAACGATGATTCCGGCCAATAGTGAAATCGCCGTGCAATCTGTTAAAGTGAATAAGAATGGAACTTTAACCCTTACAAAACAAGATGCTCTATATCAATATTTTAATAAAAGACCAACAGCCATATCTCCTATTGAAAAATCAACGGGACAAGTTCATTTAACACAGGCGAAGTTTCTTCCCAGTGATGCGAATGTTTTAGAATTATCCACAATTGATTTGGCGAGCAGATTACAAAGTGGATTGAATGATAATATATTCCACCCTGAAATGACTGGATTAATAACTTGTAATGCGTGCGATACAAGTTCAGGATTTCAAGGTTTCGATATTAAATATAATCAACGCAATGCGTCTGTTGTGAATTATAGTGCTTCTTTATTGCCTACTGATTTTTATAATCCTTGGGGAGCAATATATCCAACGGCCGGATTAACCTACGACCCAGCAACTCAACGATTAAGAATGAATGTTTCCGGGAACGCGGCCGATATTATTAAACTTCATAATGTCGCAACTTTAACTCAACCTTTATCTTTAATTGATGGTGGATACACTGTTAATGTATCAGGAACAAGGGGCAATTCAGGTTCCAATTGGACTTGTGGATTAACAAGAAGCGTTCCATTAAACTCTGGAAATGGTGTTGATTATTTTAGTGTTGATAGGTCTGTTGGTTATAGAAAGTTTGATTATTATGATTATAAAATCACAGCAGAACAACAAGGATCAAGTGATAGATATTTAAAAATTTATCATTCTGTTAGTGTTCCCAATCCCGCAACTGGAAATGATGTACTTGCCTTGCAAGAAATAGAATATTGGACTATTGCCGGAAATCCTTTTGCTGGTGCCGGGCCTTATAATTTCAGTGCTAACGCCTCCGCAATAGATTCTGTTAAGTTCAAAACTCATAATGAAATTGTTGAAATCCATTTGTACGCCGGAGCAACTGAATATAAAATTATTGAATATGATTCAACCCGGGCTAAATCACAGAACTTCAAACCAATTGCGGAAACTTGCCGATATTTATATCCCAAGTTTCATATTGATAGCACCAGTCCGGCACCGACCGATGGAAAGTTCATACAAATAACAGATATGAAAATCCACACGAATTATGTTTTTGGAGATGAAGATCAAGATTGGTGGGCTTATTTAACATTTAATAATATGTTAGATGACGGATATGAAGTTGATATGAGATTTTTTAATGTTATGACTGATCCGGAATTATATGTTTGTAATGGACTAACAGGAAAACTATTGACCAATTATACTAACACTTTAATTGTTGCTCCGGATAATACTATTTTCCCAAATACACCTGACGCAACTATGTCTTCTTTATTAGGATATGTTGGACAATCTATAATTACTCCAACAGAGGCATTCCCTCTTGAAACCTTTTCCTCCACGGCTCCTCCTGTTATGAAATCAAATACATCTTTATTTGTAAGATTAAATAATATGGGTTTTAGTTCTATTAATGCCGGGGTTGGAGCAACATCTAAAATATTATATTCACTTCCAAGATTTAGTCAGGACGGATCAACTACGGGAACAGGTTTATATTTTGAACCTGCTTCTCGTGTGTACCTTCCTCTTAATAATCCAAACGACATTACTATCAATGAGTTTAGTGTTGATTTTGTTAATGAGAATGAAACACTTGCAAGCGATCTATCCGGAAAGTCAGTTGTTATATTTCACATTAAATCTGTTATGTAATTTGGAAATTATTTAATTAATTTTATTCTTTTTATATTTTTATCTTTTTTAAACAAAATATCACTAATTTTTTAAAAACTATTAGAAATATTTTATTATATTTATTATATTATAAATGGATTTATTCCCCGTAATAGAAACAGATTTAATTGAGGAAACACCAGCAGAACTTCCGGAGGAAAGCGAGGAACCCGAACCTGAACCGGAACCAAAGGAAATAGTTAAACAAGAAGATATATTTGTTGAGAAACCTAAACCTATTATAAAAGAAATTATTGAAGATGATATCGATAGTGAAGATGAGGTTGTACCTGAAACACCTAAACCCAAAGCAAAACCAGTGAAAGAAAAGAAACCAAGGAAACCAATGAGCGAAGCCCAAAAAGAATGTTTAAGAGTTGGTCGTGAGAAAGCATTAGCAGTTCGCCGAGCAAACGCAAAAGAAAAAAAAGAATTAAAAGAATTACAAACCAAAAAGAAACAAAAAGAATTAAAACAATTAAAAGAGTTTGTGAATGATGACTTTGACCCACCAATGCAATCTAATAATCCACAAATGCCGAGTCTTACAGAAGAACAAATTGAAGAGCGTACACAGAAAGCAGTTTCTAATGCCCTTAAACAACACGAAGAGGCAAGGCAGAAAAGAAAGGTTATTAAGAAACAGAAACAAGCAGACGATAAATTAAAAGATATGTGTATAAATGCAAGCCTATATCAAAAACCTCCGGCCAAGTTTGGAGATGATAATTTCTTTGATGTTTGTTTCCAATAAAATATAAAGTCCCCAAATGTCCCCGATGTCCCGAAAGTCCCCGATGTCCACCGAAATATTTAATCTTTTGCTTTTGGATTAATTACTTTATTTTATTTATTTATTTTGAGATTTTATTTTTATTTTTTTGAGGACTTTGAGGACTTTGAGGACACTTGATATTTTTGTGTATATAACTTATTATTATTATTGTTTCTTTTATGATGTAAGAAGACCATAAATCGCAGAAGTCCTCAAAGTCCTCAAAAATATTAGTGTCCTTATTTTTGGGGACACCTGACCTCATTTTTGAGGACACTTTATTTCTATGCGTTTAATATCCAAAAATAAAAAATATACTACTTTATAAATGAATATTAGAGTTCCCAAAATATATAAAATTGTTGATATTACAGATGGCCGAACTTACATTGGATCAACTAAACAACGCCTTCTATCTTCAAGAATAGCAGTTCATAGAAACGAAAATAATATGTGTTCATCAAAACAAATTATTAAAGACAATAATTATTATTATGAATTAGTTGAAGAATGTACATTGGATAATATTAAAGAAAGAGAAAGATTTCATATTAATAATACTGAAAATTGTATTAATATACAAAAATTAAATGGATTAGATAAAGAAAGAAAGAACTTGCGAGATAAACTTGCAATGAGAGAAAAAAGAAAATATTGGAAACAACTTCCCGGGATAATAAATATTGATGTTAATTTATTTAATTAAAAATCTTTTTATAATATAAATGGACTTACAAGAAAGAGTTGATAATTACCATAATACATTTCCCAAATATTCTAAATTATTAATTAATAATAATTGTATTGAAGGGATTTGGGTTATGGGAAATAATTACACAACCAAGACAGATTTATATGGAGCATATCCTTATGGATATTTAAAAAGGATTCATTCATTATTTCCGTTAACAAATAAAACATTGCATTTATTTTCAGGTTCTTTGCCGGAGAGTGATGAATATGATAAAGTTGATTATAATACCGGAATTGATGCCGAGTCAATGGGAGATATATTACCTAATGATTTTTATTCACTCGTCCTGGCTGATCCGCCATATTCAATTGAAGATTGTGATCATTATGGTTGTTGTATGGTTAAAAGAAACATTGTATTTAAACAATGTTTTAAGATTATGGAAAAGGGAGGTTATTTAATATGGTTGGATCAAGTCCTTCCAAATTATAAAAAAATAGAGTTTGATATAGTTGGAAGAATTGGAATGGTTAAATCAACAAATCACAGATTCAGGGTGATCACGATATTTAAGAAAAAATAAAATCTTTTTATAATATATAATGCAAATTGCTTTTTTAATTCCTTCAACCTCAAAAAATAGAGATTGGGAAAATATACACGAAACTTATTTATTTAAGATATTACTTCCTTCATTATCGAAAATGGAAAGTAATATTAAAGTTAAGTTGTTTGTTGGTTTCGATGTTGGTGATAGAATATATGGAACGCATAGAATAAACAAATATGAAGATATAGAAATAGATTGGACGGGTTTTGATGGGTTCCAAGGAAACCCTTGCGGAATATGGAATGGGCTTGGTGAGGTTGCTATTAAGGAAGGATACGAATATTTATTTGTTTGTGGTGATGATATTGAAATTGAGAATAGTGATTGGATCCATAGATTTATAGTTAATTTAAATATTAATAATAAAATTGGATTCAGTGCAGGTTGGAGCAATAATGATAATATCCCAACTCAATTTTTAATTCATAAAACTCATATTGATATATTAGGATTTATTTATCCGCCGGCAATTCATAATTGGTTCTGCGATAATTGGCTTAATGATGTATATCCAAATAAATATAGATATTGGAATAAAGAAGTTAAATTATTAAATTGTGGTGGACAACCGAGATATGTGCCGAACAATGATAAAGTCCTTGCTGAAAAATTAGTAAAAAGATATAGACCAAAAATCAATCAGTTTATAAATAAGAATAAATATATGGATTAAATAAATGGACTATAAATATGAATGGTTGCTTATAGATAAAACAGGTGATCACTTTTATTATAAAACTATTGAAGACATTTCAAATAATTTAGGATTAACAAAATCACAAATATATAATGAAGTACAACAATCAATAAAACATTATAATAAATATACTAATAGAGGATTATATATTCAAAGATTATATAATGATTTTTCAAGAACGCCAAGAGCAGAATATAAAACTGATAAATATATATATTATGTTAACGATGATAAAACACTTGAATATGGGGTTTTATTTAATAAATAAAAATATATTATATATATAAATGGACGATAAATATATATTAGATGTTTGTTGTGGTGGAAAAATGATGTGGTTTGATAAAGATAATAAGGATACTTTATTTTGTGATATTAGAGAATGTGAAAAAGGATATATAGAACATTGCCCAAATTGGAGTTGCAAGCCCGATGTAATTGCTGATTATAGAGATCTTCCATTTGAAGATAATTCATTTAAATTAATTGTTTGGGATATTCCACACGAACTTAAAGGAGGAGGAGGAATAATAACAAAAAAATATGGAGAGTTAGGAGAAAATTGGAAAGAAGATACAACCAAAGCATTTAATTCAATATGGAGCAAATTAGATAATCACGGAACCTTAATTTTTAAATATAGCGATTTAAGTATTAAGATTACAGATATGCTTAAATTATTTCCTGTTAAAGCGTTATTTGGAACCCGGACAAAAAAGGCAGTTAATAGTACATATTGGATCTGTTTTTTTAAAAATGAAAAATAAAATATATTATATATATAAATGTTGATTGGATTTATAACATTAACAAACTCGGGATATTTGGAGTATACTAAAAATTGCATTAAGTCATTAGAAAATATTGAAGTTGAAGGATTAAAAGTTTATTGTATAGATGATAAATCTTTTGAAGAATTAGATTATTCAAGAAAATTAAAAATAGATAATCCAAAAGAAGAAGAAGTCAGTGAGTTCCGTGAGTTCAGGTCAGGTGAGGAATGGGCTAAAATAATGTTCCAAAAGTTCAGGATTATACATAGAGAATTATTAAAGAATGATTTTGTATTATTCACGGACGGAGATATTATTTTTAAAGATAAAAGATTTTTAAAAGATTTAATAAATAGAATTGGTGATAATGATTTATTAATTCAAAACGATAAACAAGATGATAATGATGATGGTGAATTATGTGCAGGATTTCAGTTCATTAAATCTAATGAAAAAACAAAAAACTTTTATAACCCGGAAAGAATTACATTAAAAAATATGGGTGAATGCGACCAACCTTATATTAATAAAAATAAAGATAAATTAATATATGAAAGACTTCCTTTAAAGAAATATCCAAATGGACTATTTTATCAAACAAATAAACATAATTCATATATGATTCATTATAATTATTTAGTTGGACATTCAAAAAAAGAAATGATGATTAAAGATAATCATTGGTTTTTATAAAGATAAATAAAATATATTATATATATAAATATGCCTGCTCCACAAGTTAGAAAGATAATAGATCCACCTAAATTAAAAACAAGAAAGATTCACCCGAACCTGCCCCAACCTCACGCCCAAATATTAATGGTTATGCCTTGCAAATGCGGAAAGAGTACAATTGCGAGCAATTTAATAATTAATAATGATTTCTTTGGGCTTGATTACTTTGGAATCCCGCCATTAGTAATATCCAATAGTATTAATACGGATTCAACTTCTCGCTTCCTTAAAAAGTGTGCTGATTGTTATGATAATTATAAAGATAGTTATATTGATGATTTTGTTGCTAAACAGAAATCTTATGGTGATGTACAGAAACAACCGCCCGCCTGTGTTTTTGTCGATGATTGCCTTGGAGATAAAACGACTGCTCTTGATAATTTATGTTCACGCTATCGCCATTCGAACATTCATCTTTTAATTATCAGCACGCAAGCACTAAGAAAAATATCGCCAGTCTGCCGGGCTAATGCGACGAACTGGCTTTGTGGAAGATTGCAGAACATCAAGGAATATAATAAACTGAGCGAGGAAATGAGCGGAATGTTTGGAGGTGAAGATAATTTCCGTAATCTTTATGAACAGGCAACTAAAAAGAAATATGATTTCTTACATTTAAATCTTCAAGAGAATCCGGCGGAAGCGTGGATTAATTTTGAAACTAAAATATGGCCAAAAGATAATATGGAAAATGAAGAACAAAATATATTTGAGGAAGAAATATAAAAATAATATATATATATATATAAATGGAACAATGCCTTTTAGAAAATCCAATGACGGATAAAAATACAGACCATTCATATTTGGAAGAGTACACTAAACTATTTGAATATAAAAAGAATGATAAGATGAACATTTTAGAAATCGGTTCAGTAATGTTTGGCGGAGGTTCATCAATAATGTTTAATAACTATTTTAAGAATGCTGATTTATATGCAGTTGATATTTTAGATTATCCAAAAGTATTTGATAGTTATGAAAGGATACACCCAATAAAAACAAACGCATATTCACAAGAAGGAATAGATATATTTAATGAAAGAAAATATGATATTATAATGGACGATGGATCACATATATTATATCATCAAAAGTTCGTGGCCAATAAATATATGGATTTATTAAATGATAATGGAATATTATTAATAGAAGATATTAATTCTATTGAAGACGCACAAGCAATCATTAAATCGTGTCCTAAATATAAATCAACATTAATAAAAGATTTAAGACATATTAAAGGAAGACACGATGATATGTTTGTAGTAATTTTTAAATAAAAGATTATTTAATTTTTTATATATTAATAATTTATAAAATGGATTTGTTTGGATATAATGAAGCATTAGCACAAGGAAACTCGTTCACGCAACGAGCAGAAGAAACGAGAAAAGAAACAACAGAACGCAACCAGGATTTAGATACGAATATTGGTTTATTAAAAAAATCAATTAAAGGAAAAAAGGGAGCGGTTGATGATCAAACAAAATCGGGAATTGAACAATCCCTCGCTGAACAATCCATTTCGGGATATGGTTTAAATGAATTACGAAAGGCGAAGAATGTTGTTAACACTGGATTAAAAACTGCAAGCGAACTGGGAACATTAGCATCAAAAGGGATTGCTCCTGCCGAGACACTTGGAGCAGATGTCGGTGCCGTCTTACAGCAAGGCGAGAACTTTTCTAACATCGCCAATGTACCAAAAGCAGGAGGACGAGCATCTCAATTTGCGTCGGCCGGTGAATCTGCTGGTGAAGATGCTGTTAGTGTTGTCTCCAAGGATAGTAAACTTCTTGAACCTGAATTGAAAGCAGGAATTAAAAGTGGAGCAAAAGCATTGGGCGGAGTTGGTGCGTTAGTTGGTGGTGGACTTGCTATTGAAGATTTAGAATCTTCAAAGAAAAAGAATGGTTGGGAAAAAGCAGGAGATTATTTAAACATAGGAGGGGCGGGGACAGAACTATTGGGGATTGGTCTTTCCGCAACGCCTATCGGGTGGGGATTAGATTTACTTGGAGGGGCTGCGTCCATTCTTGGTTCAGGTTTAGATGAGATTGGAAAAGAAAAAGAGAAAAAAACAGACGATACTTCTATTGATAAAGGGACTAAATCAGCAATAGCACAACAGACCGCTCAAAAAATAAAACAATCACCAGCCGGAGCAACAGCAGGAGCATTCGGCACGGCGGGGGGTGGATCCGGGAGTGCTTCTCAATTGATTCAAGGTTCCGGTGCATTTTAATTAATTTTCTAATAACTTTTTTTAATTAAAAAATCTTTTTTAAGAATTATAATATAATAGATATTATAAAATAATGAGTACTTTTTGGGGAGCATCGAATAAGATTCCAGTTAAACAAACTTCAACCGCAATAAGCAGTGTTAATGGACTTTCATATAGTCCCGGTCAGGTGGTTCACATAGATATCCCGCCCAGCGTTAAGTTCATTCAACCGAAGGAAAGTTGGCTTCAATTTGACTTTAAGATTTCAAACCCGGTTAATGGAAGCGATGGAACAACTCGCCTTCAATTAGACGGGCAGATTGGAGCCCAATCTTTAATTCGTGATATTCGCATATATTCGTCCACCGAAAATGGCGGAGTTTTGTTAGAAGAAATCCAAGGTTATAATTCTATGGTTTCAGTTAAATATGATTATGATACTGATGATAATTTAAAGAATAAAAGGGCAGTAGCCGGTGAGGGAAGTACAACTCACAAACCGGAAACCCGAGGAACTCTCGGCACACAGAAATCTATGGTTGCGGATATTAAAACGAATCCTTATTTCGTAGCAAGTGAAACGGGAACTCATCAAACAGCATTCACCAATTCTTCTTTCACAACTGCTAAAATGTGTATTCCCTTACACACCGGGATTTGGGGAAGCGATAAAGTGTTCCCTAATCTTTTAACCGGTTGCCGTATTGAAATAATCCTTGAAAGTGCCGATAGATGTTTAAGACAATTAGATTCAGTATTAAGAGGAAATAAAGTTCTTCTAAATCCTCGTTTTGATTCTGTTAATGGGAGCCAATCGGGAGGCAAAACTGGTCTTGCACAAGGTTCAACATTAAATAGTTTTTATATTACAAATGAAAATAATAATTTAACTCCTGAACAATGCCCGTTCGTAGTTGGTGAGTTGATCGGGTTCTGTGATGCGAATGGTTGTCAAACCACTTCTTCCGTGTTCACTGCTGATCAAGGAATATCGTGTCCTCGTATTACACAAATCAACGCTTCTGCTTCTGCTTCCGCAAATGCCGGATTAGTACAGATTACTTGTAATCCAGGGTTGGATTTAGCATCGGCAACGACTATTATTCCGGAAAATTTCTTCGTATATAGTGAATCGGTTGATACAGTAGACAACGGAACTTTTGCTCCATCTTATTTGGTTTCTAATGTTGAGATGGTTGTTCAAGAATTAGATATGGGTTCTCAATATGAAAACTCTATGAGAAAATCTATGAGTGAAGGAGGCAACATTGCTTATGATATTCTAACGGCAACCAATTATAGATATTCTCAATTATCCAGTGATATTGTTTGCAATATGAGGCTTGGACTTTTGGAGTCAAGGGCGAAATCAATTATTTGCGTACCAACTGACGCAACCAATTACACAGCACAGCAGAGGATTTTTCCAAACATAACTTATGATGTTAGTGCAAGTTTAACTGGTGATGGAACCAGTCTATCAACCCGCTCCGGATTTGTTGGAATAAGTGATAATGTCCAGAGTTATCAATTTTATTATGGTTCTCCTGCTAAATTACAACCTTCCCGCCTTGTGTCCACTGCTAAAATATCAAGCAAAAATAGTATTGATGCCCAACCGATTATTGAAAATGAAAAAGCACTTGTACAAGCCGGCATCTCGGCAAGGTCGTTTTCCTGTTATAACAGCAACTATATATTATCTCGTGCACTTTCTCTTAATAACGGCGTATATGATGCGAGAAATAAGGATTTTAATCTTCAAGTGAATTATGGAACAGCAACTAAAAATAAACTTTGGAATAACTTTGTATTTTCTTTAAGAAGAATTAATATTAGAGGTGATTCAATTAATATTGTAGTTTAATCAAAAAATAAAATAATCTTTTTTTAATTTATATTTATTTTTAATTTTTATATATAATAAAATATAAAAAGAATGACTAAAAGATTCCTTGATATAAGACCTCTCAATTTGCCACCAAACAATATTATCAGCCCGAGTCAGGGCCACCCGATCATAACTTTTGACATCGCTGAACAAGATGCTTTCTTAATGGGAAACTCCGTAAGAATCTGCGGTAATTTAAAAATAACTAAAAATGGAGCAGATGTTCCTGATACGGCCGACACCCTTGCAATGGATAGTCGCCTTGGGATATTCAGTTGTGTTGAAACCATAACCATTTCCAGCACTAAAACCAAGCAGACCATAGAATCCATTAGAAATTATAACCGAATGATGAGTTCACTGCTTCCGTTTCAAGCATCTAATCAGGATTTAATTGGTCATATAGGCGAGGCCGGTTTAACGCTTCCAAGCCAGGACGCACAGAGAGAAGGTGTTGTTAACCAATCCAAAGGTTTTGCTAATGAGTTCTGTGTATTCTTCCCGACCGGACTCCTCCAAAATGGACGCTCTATTCCGCTTTCCGGGGACACAATCGGCGGAATTACAATTGAATTAAGCCTCGCACCAAGTTCGGCAGTCCTATTTGATACTGATGGAACCGCAACCGCAAATGGATATAGTGATGCAGAATATAGTTTAAGTGAGGTTAAATTAGTTTGTGAAGTTGAAGATATGACTGCTGATAATAAATTATCAAGCACGCAGAATGGTTTTGAATACTCTTCTATTGCTTCGTATTTCAGTACAATCAACAGCACCAACGCAATTATTAATTATTCGCTCGGTATGTCCCGAGTCCGTGGTGTTTTTATGAACTTTATTCAATCTAATTATCTAAATAACTTGGATCAAAACTCTATGGCCACCATTCTTCCCGTGGTTAGTTCAGGAGCAATTGCTAATTTTTCTCAATTTGTATACACAAAAGGAGGTACTCGTTTTCCCTTGGACGATAATTTAGACACCAATTTTAAACTCGATAATAAGGTCGCTGTACTTGACCCTCAAAATATTCGTAATTTTATGAACTCTATGATGCCGTTCACTAAAATCACAAGAACTCAAATATCTCCTATTAACACAACCCGGGACTGGACGAGCAATGATAATTCTGTATTGCAGGGAGGCTTATGCTGGGGAACTGGAATCTCATACGATAATTTAGGTAGTGATGGAGCAGACTTCTCCCGTGAGGCGTTCGGGGTTCAAATGGATCTTGCACTAACCGATGATTCCCCTTGCTCCGTATTTGTATTTGTTCATAGCAAAAACACACTTCTTTTCTCGGGCAATGGAATCCAAGTAATTTCATAATTATTTTCTATTCTTTTTTTTTTTTATTTATTTTCATTTAATTATTATATTTTTATAAAGTATAAAAATATGTCTAATCTATTTAAACCTCCTCAACCTAATCCTGAACCTCCCCCTGATGTATCCTTCCAAAAACCAGCAATGG
>Ga0209337_1002287_pt1 | contig 14034 bp, 9 predicted proteins | sample LinPmetageLP53_FD_184044 | JGI IMG/M metagenome (GOLD analysis project Ga0209337, IMG submission 184044) | Marine viral communities from the Pacific Ocean - LP-53 (SPAdes) (version 2) | ecosystem: Environmental > Aquatic > Marine > Oceanic | place: Pacific Ocean | collected 2010-02-08
TGTTTGCGAAACTGCTATAAAAGCACTTACTGCTGTATAATTTACATTAGCTATTTGACCTATTTTAGAGGCGGTACTTAATCTAGCTATATAAGGATTTGAATCATATGTATAAAACTGAGGAAAGAAATTAGGTTCTGGAGGACTAATAGGGTTGTAACTAAATAAATCGTTCATAGGAGAAATAGTAATAGCAATATCAAATTCCCTTCCAGGATAATACTGCAAATTACTAAGTCCAAAATTTGAAGGAGTAATTGCTACAGAAGAGTTTTCCACTCTACCATATAATTTAACAGAACTTCTAAACTGATCCTGAGTAGGGCCTACCTCGTTTAAATCCCTAGGAATCTTATTAATGTTATCACTAGTTAGCACTACATGAGAAGTTTGACCTTGCTCTAAAGTTAAGTTTTCTGGATATCCTGCCATTATACCAGGCAAGTAAACATTGTAATATTCTTGCTCTGTTTGTTTTACTACAATTTTATACGAGTACCAACCTAAAGGGTTATACTTTGGACTAGTAACATCTCCGTTATACTCTGTAGCTATTTGATTATTAAAAATAAGTTTTATTGAATCTCCTGGCCAAGTGCTAGGGGATGTTGACGGTGTATTATAAGGAGAATATATAGTAGAACCTATAAACGTTTGAGTTCCTGAAACAGAAACTTCTTTATTATTAGATAATATAACACCTGATTGTCTTCCATATCTATCTGATAAAACAACACCTACTTGGTAATTCCTATTCGTTTTTAAACTTGAATTAGGATACTCAATTCGACTTGTTGTATTTTGCTCAGTTCCTCCCGGTTCCAAAACAACTAATTGTAAATTAACTAACACACCAGTTGTTGGTGTATCTAATGTTATATTAAAAGTGCCTGATCCGGTTATACCTGTTATTAATGTGCCAGGAGCTACGCCATTACATATAACTATCATGCCTATTAGGAACTCTCCTTTAACGTTTCCTAATGTAATAGTGGTTGATCCTGCTGGAAACGTGCCGCTAATTTGTGCGGTACCTCCATTTAAGCTAAAAGCAGATTTATCTGTTATAGCTAAGTTGTAATTAATAAACTCAGGAGCAGTATATTTATTTAAATAATTACCATATATAACTCTATTGCCTGAAATTTCTTGAGCCAAAGCTCTTATAGGCGTTTTATCAAAAACTCTTATTAAATCTTTTTCTGGTAAAGTTCTAAAAGGTTTTTTAGACTGGTAGTCATAAACATGGTAATCCGGCTCCCCTATGGTTAATTCTACATTTTCTGCTAATGTTTGAGCAGAACTTAAAGCTATAGTACCTACAGTACTAGGGTTTACATTTGGATTATCTGGATTATAAGCAACTACGGTTACATTTGTTGTTATACCAAAACCAGTTACATAACTTCCTATTTTTATACCGCCAACTATATTATCAACTGCAACAGTTGTTTGCGCGCCTACTGTAGCTGTTTTAACTTGACACGAGGCGGAGGCATTGTAAATATCATTTGCATTAATTGTATCAATAACCTTAACGGGTATTTGATCTGACTCTTTATATAGTATGTCAATTTCTGTAACTTTTAAAGAATCACGTAAATTGTAATTTTTAAAAGGTAAAGGTATTCTTAGTTTTATTTGATCTACTTTATTTTCTACAAAATTAACAATAGTACTTCTAGATGCTTCGGATTCATTGTTTATTTTTTTTAAATCATCTTTTTGCACATACATAAAATAACCATCCTGCTTAGGTATAAACGCAGCCTGAGTAAATGTTGAAAATAACGAATACTCATTATCGTCAAATTTAAATCTATATCCAAATCTTACAAATTTATCATCTAAGTATGTAGGGTCTCCTGCAAATTGCGAATCATAATAAGGATTTGCGTTTAATATTATAGTAGTATCACTACTTAAAGCAGGAAATACCGCACCAGTTATATTTATTGTCCATAAAGATGTACCTGAATCATAAGTAGCTGTGCTTACTACTGCATTTGCAATAGGTTGTACAATGTTTGAGCCATCAATGTAAAACACAGCCGATCCCGAATCATAAGTTGTTGTCGCGGGTACTTGTATGTCTCCTACAAAATTTTTAACTATTATTTGAGTACCACCATTAACTGATATATTTAATTCACCATTTCCTCCGTTTGGCAAATTTTTACTACTGACATCTTTCATGGTTGACTCATATTGAGTTGTAACAGCTGTAGATAATTTGCTTTCCGCATACATTTCAATGCAATCATGCGGATTATATTTAGCTACTGATATTTGATCTTCAGTTGTGTAATAAGTAGGAGGTTGATTGGTGTTGGTGTTAGCAAAATCTACATTTATTTTTCTTGGTTGGTTTCTATTGTCTGTCCAAAAAAGTAAATTTTCTATAATGTTAGAGCCATACACCGGCGTTAATGTTGAGAAATTAAGGAATGGGCCTTGCACTAGTGTTATTAAAGAACTGTTGCTGCTATTAAAAGATATAATAAAATGATTTGAATACTGGCCAGTTGGACGATAAATTCCGTCTGTGTTATCTGTAAAAAACAAATAAGCAATACCGGTAGACTCATCTTGCAGCGTCCCAATACACTCCAAATTAGAAATTCCTGTATGTGCAGCTACGTCAGCGGCTTTTGCATTACCTAAAACATTTTCCAAAGAACCTACGTTAGACCCTTCTGATTTATTAACTTGAACATTAACTGCATTTCTATATTCATTATTAGGCAGAATACGAGCATCAATGTCCTTGTTCATTTTGGACTTTAAAAAAGTATTTTTAGACTTGTTCATTTAATTTTAGTGTTTAATCCATTTAGATTTACCTCTCATAACTTGAACAATTTCATCAAGTTTAATGTTTGATAATCTTATTTTAGCGTTTCTAAGTTTAGCTCTTCTGTCTTTTTGAAGACGCTGAACCACATACTCTTGCTGACCAGATCTTGTGGATAGCATAGAATACAATATAGACGCATATAAAGCATCTTCAGCAAGCTTAGGTACTTTAGTATCAGAGTCATAAGCTAAGCCGTCAGAAATATATTCTAAAACAATAAGCTTTCCAATTAAATTGCTAGAAAAAGACATTTTACCATCACGTTCATTCATATTAAACCACCCATTTCTTTGAGCTGTTTGAGGGTCAAGCCCGTATTGTCTTCCCCAATTAAAGTTATTATTAAAGCCATAAGTGTTTTGAAAATCTAAAATTTCATTTACATTATTACCTTGTTGGCCGTTTATTAAATTGTCGTTAGCTGACTTCCATCTTTCTGTTGTAATAGAAGTCCCTTCAATGTTTTCTCCAAAGTTGTCTTGCGTCGGCGTGCCTGCCTGATCTTGTATAGGTGTTGCAAAAGGCGCTATTGTTAAGTTATTTGCTGGATATATAATTCTTTTTATTCCTAATTGATCTATCCAAGATACTCTAACGTAATTTACATAGTCTTGAGGTAAAATAACACTTAAGCTTTCAGGTATACTTAATTCTTGCGAGTGAATACTTTTCAATGTATCATAGCTAAATTCCTGCAATGATCTTTTAGCAAAAAATAACACATCAGATTTTTTAGCGTTTTGTATTAATTTACCATCTCCAACATAGCCAACCATGAAATTGTCTATTGCGTCGTTTAATTTAATGTATTCGTAGCTTCCGTAATTATCTTCTACTGCCTCGCCAAAAGCTTTTTGAGTTTGCCCTTGACCGTATTGTCCTCCGTCTAATGTTTTTAATTGAACTGTAACAAAGGTTCCAGCTGTTAAAGCGGCATCAACATTTATAACATTATTTGCAACAGAATAAGCAAGTAAATATTCTGTATAAGTTCCAGGAAAACCATTAGCGCTTGTATACAGCTTAAAATTATTCAAAGCGTAGTTTGCGTTAGCTGGATTCCAATCTCCAAATATTAAATTTGTATCAAATGTGGTTGGAAATTTCTCATTAACAGCGCCAGTAGCAGATAAAAATCCCTGGGCTCCTTGGTAATATTGTTGATTTGTTTCAGTTATTAAACCCATTCTTTACTATGATTTTACGTTATTTGATGCTTGCTGTGATTCTTGTTCGGCTACTTGTATAACTGTAGGATCGTTTATAATAATACCGCAATACTTTAAAATGTTTGTTACTAAATTGTTTTTTTCCGAAATATCTAATTCAAAATCAGTACTACTTGAACCTACCCCTCCAACTGGGTTAAATAAAAATTGACCTAACGCTCCAACTGTAAAATCCCACACGGGATTAGTTGGTTCAAATAAACAATTTATATTTAAAACATTAGGAACTGGCGAAACTTTTACCAAAAGCTGACTTAAAATTGCTGGTGCAATAATTGCATTTGTAGTATAAGCAATAGGATAACTAACATTAGGCGTAGTTAATTTTGACCTAGTTATTTCTGAGTAATCGCTTTTGCTAGTTAACTGAGTTATTGAGTTGTATGTAGGATTTGAGGTGTTGTATGTAGAAATAATTTCACCTAATTTATATATAGCACCCGCTCCATTATAATAAAAGCCGTCGCTGGTAGCGTCATAAGAAAACGCTGCTTCCTTTTCAAAAGGATAAAGCTTATAAGATATGTCTTTAAACATGTCGAAAAACTCTGTGTTGTTTTGTGTATTGTTTTGGTTTAAACGATTAACTTGATTTCCGTCTGGAAAATAAGTCATAAATATTTCACTTTGCACTTGTGCTGCTAAACTGCTAAACTCTGAAGGTGTTATATAACCTCTTTGCTCTTTGTTTATAATATACAAGACTGTTTGATATACTGTATTTACGCTTACTGCCATTTGTTTATTTTTATATACTAAAAAGGCGGCCGAAACCGCCTATATATAGTATCACTTGTTTTTATAGTTTTTTATCTATAGATTTATAGATTTCCACACCTTCGTCTGTTTTCAAAAAAGCCGCAAACGCTGAGTAAGGGTTTTCATCAAACGGTACATTCATTAATTTTCTATCATTTGAACCCCACATAAATGTTCTTTGGTCTTGTGATAATTTAATAATGCCTAGTTCTTGTGCTCTAATTGCAAAATTTCTAAGCTGAACATTCTCATCATTTGCTAAGTCTATAAACAACGCTGGTTCATTTTTAGCAAACAACAATAAATCTCTCCTAAGTTCTTTTGAACTCATAGAGTTTACAGCAGATCCTCTTTCTACTCGCATGATTGCCTCGGCATGATCTATGTCAATTGCCCTAGCTGCATTCAAAGCATCAATTTGCAAATCTAAAATATCTAACTCATCTTCCGCTTTTTCAACTGCACTAAATTCTAAATATACTTTTCCTTTTAAAGGGTGATATAAAGAAAGTAACTTTTGTAAATTTTGTTTGTCTTTACCTACAGTTAAAGTCCCGTCTGAAAATCTTATATGTCCCATCGTAACTTCACCTTTTTGTTCATCAACTAATGGTGAATCTTGATTAGTAGCATATCTTAATTCTCTTTGTTTTCCAGTTTTTTCATCAAAATATAGCAAAGAATGTTTACGTGTATGTTTGCTAGGTATTGTTAATGTTAAAGGAGATTTTTTTCCTGTTAAAAAATATACTCTGTCTTTGATTTCCCACTGTGGTTTAGTAGGTTTTACTGGAGCAGCAACTTTTGTTACCACTTCTTTTTGAGGTGCAACCTCAATAGCTTCTGCTTTAGCTTGTTTAGCCATAATATAATATAATATAAATGTTAATAAGAGTAATAATTACCCCCGTCAGTTCAACGAGGGTAAGAATTACATTAATGTTGAATCAATTAGACTCCTTTGAATAATACAAAGTTGTTAGCAGCTTGTGTTACTAAACATCTTTCAGATAGGAAGTTTACTTCCATAGCATCAAGAGTTGAAGTAAATGCACCACCAGCAGAACCAGTTAACCAAGACTTCATTCTTCTATCATCAGATTGTGAAGCTCTATATCTTACATGTAAGAAAGGTCTTCTGATGTTAGTTCCTAATACTTGATCGTATACTGTTGAAGTTCCAGCAGGTACTAATACACCTTCAATTGAATTGATACCAACAATTGCTCCACGTGTAGAAGCATCGTTTAAGTATTTCCAATCAGTTTTGTAAAAGTCGTAAGAACCTCTTCTAAATCCTGAGAATCCAAGGTTTAAAGCCATTTCTTCTGAATTTTCAAATAAACCAAAAGCAGTTCCTCCAGCGAATCCACCAGAGATGCTAGCTAGCATATCATCAAAATCTAAAGCAGTTTGGCGATTTAAGAAAAGCATGTTTTCTTCAATAGCTCCTTGAGTATCTAAGTTTTTAAGAATTGCATCAAATTCGTCAAGTCCAGCAGCAGCAGTAAATCCTACTTCTACGTTTCCACGAGATTCAATAGCAGAAAATAAACCTTCAGTTCCTGGTACAGCAGTTGCAGCAGGTAGTAATCCACCACCTTGGTTGTATACACCTTCTACCATAGACATTTCTAAATGATCTTCAAAACGTAATCTTGTTTCAGATTCAGCTTTTAAATACCATAAGTATCCAGATGTTCCGTCTTCAGTTGCAACTTCTACCCATCCAATTTGAGCCATATCGGATCCGTTTATTACAAACTGATCTCTAATGATTATTGGTGAATTAGAATATTGTGTGAAAGAAGGATCTACAGAAACTCTTGATCCATTAAGAGGCTGTACTCCAGCACCGCCAGCGGCACCAATAGTAGAACCTTTAGCATAAGCAGATCCGTAAACGAATAACTTAACTCCTGTTCCAGCAGCAATTGGGCCTGCCATAAATCCAGAATTTACTAATCCAACAGCACTGTCAAAAGGAACTACATCTAAAGTACCAGCTCCAGCAGTTGTATCACTTCCTGTAACTAAACACTTAGCTTCAGCCCCTGTTGCAGGGTTTAATAATACAACTGTATCATTTACAGATACTACATTGTTTACGTTAGCAGCTAATGTAATTAAATTTGATGCACCTACTCCAGAACCATCTGCTCCAATTTGGAATCCTTGGTAAGATATGTGTAATCTATTTTGTTCAGACCAAATTACTTGATCACTTGTCATTGGCATTTCAGCGCCAACCATTCTTAAGAAGCCAGATAACGTTCTGTTTCCATAACGCTCTACTTCAGCTTCGTATATCTCAGGGAGATATTGTTGAGCAAAGTCATTTTGCCCATTGTTAAATTGTAGGTAGTTGTTTGGAAGCAATTGTTGATTTTGCGACGGTATTAAACTACCAAATTGAGGAGTTAAACTCATAATTGTTTGTTTTTTTTAGTTAAATGTTCTTTTTTTAATTTTAAGCTTTGTAGAATCAGCGCCTGAAATTGCTTTAACTTTTAATCCATTTATAAACACTTCTCCTTGAGTAGATCTAGCTTTAGTCCCACTTAAGTTTTTTGAACTGTTTACAACATCTTTTACAGCGTCAGCTTTTCCTTGCTCATAAAAATGAGCGGCAATCTTATCTACATTTTCAGCGGCATACATAGCTTTGTGATAACCTTTCGTATCTGTAACATTACCATCTGAGTCAAGGAACTTCCCGACAAGGTTGTTAATATTTGATTGGTTTTCCGCAACTTTATCACGATTTTGAATATTGTACTTATAGTTTTTTTCGCCAACTTTAATATCGAAACCTTCGAAATCATTGCTAAAAAGATTTTTAGTACTTTCTTGAAATTGTGCATGTTGTTGCTCAGCCTGTTCTTGCTGCTTGTTATATCGGTTAAAAAAGTCCATAGCTTTTTGTTGGTCTTGAGTAACGCCCGATCTCAACTTGATTTCGTCGTAATACTTACTCTTAGTTTCCTCTAAATAGCTTTTGGCTTTTGCAACTTCTTCTTTAAACGCAATTTTCTTTTTGCGCATATCTTTTTCCTCATCAACGTCTTCGTCATAAACAAAGTCTTCTAAAATGAGATCTATATCTTCGCCTTCTAAATAAGGCTTTTCTTTTTTATAATATTCCTTTAACAGCGTAACATCATCTACCTTTGAGTAATCAGCGTTAAGTCTTGTATAGTCCTCTATTGTCCCACCCGTATCTTCCATAAAAGAAACAAGCTTTTCAATGTTTTCTGGTAACTGTTTGCCTAATACTTTTTCGTCTCTTAAAGCTTCTTTAACTTCCGCTTCAACTTTTTTTACTTCGACTTCTTTGATTGGAGAAAACCCTTCAACATCCTTGTCGGACTCTTGTATAGGTTCTCCCACCTCTGCGCTATCTCCGGATGATTCTTCCACAGATACTTTCTCTGTTTCTCCGATTTGAATGGCATCTTCTTCTTGTTTAGGTATTACTACTTTAGTTACTTCAGGCTCTGTTTTAATTAAAGGTTCTTTTATGTTAACTTTAATTGGTTCATTGCTTTGTTGTGTTAATTTTTTTGGAGTTTTCTTTTTAATTTTAAACTCACCTTCCTGTTTAACAGGTTCATTTGTTTTTACTTCTGACATAATATAATATAATTAAATAGTTAATGCTTTCTACATGAAAGCTTGCATACCTTGTTCAGGCTGACTTTCAAAATCTATTGGCAAGCCATCATTTTTTCTTTGGCTTATCAATTCACTTTGCTGTGTAGCTTCCATTTTGCTACGATTATCTTTACGATCTTCAATTGCTCCTTCTTTTTGTTGGATTGTTTGAACATCTAATTGTTTAAGCTGCATATCGTATTGAAACTTTGTTTGCATTTTTTGTGCTTCTAACTGCGCTGCAATTTCCATACGTTGTATTTCCATTTGACTTTTAGATTGTTCAAATTGAACGTTAGCACCCATTATAGCTTCTTGCTTTTGCACTTCAGCCATAGCTGTCTTTTCTGCAGTGTCAGCTTGAGACTTCCCTTGCGCTGCAATGTTAGCTTGTTGGTTTGCTTGATCTTGTTTAGCTTTTGCTTTACGCTTTATTTTAAGCATTTGATTTGCTAACTTAAGATTTTTTATTTGTCTTAAATCTATAGCGTCTTCTAAATTTAAACTACCTTGTTGTAGTGACACTTGTATATTTGCTTCAAGCTGCGCCAACTCCTCATCGTCTGGTTCTAACTCTAAGAATATTCCAAAGTCATGTAAGTTTAAATTACTAACTTCATCTAAGGTTTCTGTATTAAACGTTGATATAGATTTTTGCAATGCGCTTCTTGTAAGCGGAAATTCTAAAGCATCTGATATTTTAAGAGCAATGTTTTCAGCTAGTTTAAGAGTTAAATAAAGGCTAGACTGATTAATATGTCTAGTAGCAACATTAGACGCGTTAGCGGCCATCTTCTGCAATCCTACAAGTGAATTTTTATCCATTGCAGTTCCATCTCTTGCTTCATTTAGCCCCGTTACATCACGTATCATTTGTAAATAATATTGATACGTTTGTATAAGTGCTGCAATTTTAGCTTGGCCGCTTGAACTATTAAGTTCTTGGATAGGTACTTTACCAGCATTCATATCACCGTCTTGTGTAAGTGATCTGCCTACAATAGAACCTGTTTGAAAATACATATTAAGTGCTTCCGCAGGATTGTAGTTTGTACCATTACCTAAATCAACTTCTGCGAGCCCGTCCATATCTAAGTATACACCGTCTGGCACCATACGAGATAAAACTTGCTGCAGCTTTAAATGAGTTAATTGAATCATATCGGCAAAACCAATACATTTGCTTACAATAGATTCAATTCTTCCTTTGTACATTCTAGGTGCACATATAGCATAATTCATTTCAACCTTAGTTGTGTCTGCTTTGGGTCTTGACATGTTTTCTGCTAATCCCCATTTTAGCATATCATTATTGCCTAATACTTTTGCTCCCGTGTATAACACTTCAATAGACCTTGATACTCTTTCAAAGTTGTCATTTTCAGGCGGATTAAATGTGTCTGGCTTTTCTAAAGCTTTCATTAATCCTTGCTCTGTTTGTTTTATTTTGAATACTTGATTGTGATATGTTTTGTATTCAAAGTATAAAACTTGCACAGTGTTTTTATCGTAACCACCCCAGCCTGTTACGTATTGGCTATTGCCTGGCATTTTTTGAATTCTTTCAAGCTCTTCTGCTGAAATATTAGGAAATTCTTTTTTAAGTTCTGGTATTGTTATAGATTTTACTTCGCCTACATAATATACGTCGTCAAAATTTGGGTCTTCAGTATAAGAATAAACAACATAAGCTGGATCAACATAATCAACAGTTAACCCTTCTGCCGTGTTAAACCCTGTTTTAGCACAAGCAATTCCTAAAACCGTTAAATCCATATTCAATCTTTTTCTAGTAAGATCGTATTTGTTTTGAGCAAGCACAGATGATATAGCTTCTTCTTCTGCTATTTCAACTGACTGCTTATAGCTTAATTGCATATGTAGCTCAAGCTCTTCTTTAGATTCTGGTATTGTATTAATATTAGGTGTTTGGTATAAATCAATCCCTAATGTTTGTTTTAAGCTGTCTAAATATTCTTTAGCAACCATGTCCTCGTAAAGTGCGGAAGCATAATTCGTTCTTTTCTTTATTGATTGAGGGTCTTGTGCATATGCTTTTATATCATATGACTTACCTGAGATACCATTAACTACTATATCTACAAATTTAGATAATATAGGCACAGGTTTCCAATCTAAGTTTAAATAAGATAAATCGCCATTAATTGACAGCTCATCTTTATACTTTTGTATTGATTGCTCTCCTCGAGCATATAATCTTAATTGGTGAAATTGATTCCAACTAGTTAAATATCTATTACCGTTAGTTCGACCTTGACCAAACCATTCGTATTCAATAGCCTGCCCAACTTGCGTACCATATTCCAAACTTGCTTTTTCTGCGTCACTTACTACTTGACTAGGGAAAGCGCTGTTTGTGTTAGTATATATACTCATTTAACTTATTATTTTTGATATTGAACCTTTGTTGTCGTACTTTTTAATTCCTAAATCAACCGGTAACGGTCTTTCTCTTTTAGGACCTGGCGTGTATCTATGCTTGTTACATGCCATCAATGCTAAGCCTGAACTTATCGATGCATCGTGTTTTGTTCTATTATTAATATTAAATTTTGCCCAATCCTCTAATGTTCTTTGAAAGTATACGTCGCCGTATCCTGTTTCTTTAAGCCCTACAAATTCATTTATATATGTTTCTATAGCAGCCGCATGAGCTTGTTTTATATCTTCACTTGAGTTTGGTATACCACCTAACTCTCTTTCTGTTACTGATAATTTATTATATTTTCTATCCGGTCTATTAATTGAATAGCCTCTATAGCCTCTTCGTTTAAAATGATATAACAATCTGGGTTTATTATTTTCAGCTAATATTGGCATACCATAAAATACGCAGGCCATTAATACATCTTCAAAAAATATTTCAGCAGTTTGTGGCCTAGCTATATATTCTAAAAAGAAATGATTAGGAGGTACGTCCTCCATACTGAACTTTGTTAAACCGTGAAGAGCGCCTTTCGACCCCCTACCGTCCACAGTGCCTGATATATCATATGGATCACAACCAAATGCTCCGCAGTGCTCATTGCCAGGATAATTAGTACCATTTTTTATATATCTTTTATTTTGTAATTGCTCAGGAGGAACCCAAGTTACTAAAAATCTACCATCATTATTTGGAACAAATATTACTCTAGTATCTTTTTCAGCATTTTCCCATTGGAAACTTCCTCTTGTTACGTTGATTGAGTTTTTAAGATCTTCATTAAAATCTATTTGTTGGTATATTTTAGTTAGATTAAATAAAGATTGTTTTGATTCATCTCTAAATGCGTGCTTAGTTGTACGCGGAAATTGTCTGTAAAATTCATTTAAACTATCTTGATCTGATTTTAAACCTTCTACTTCATTTTCCCAGTACTCTATTACGCCTTGTGTTATTTTTGTCCCGTGTGGATCTGTAACTTCTTTTTTTGGTGTGTTGAATACAGGTAAGCCATAAGAATCAATGTATCCTTCGTAGTTCCATTCCATAGGTATGAACAAAGAATAGAGTCCTGAGCGAGTCTGTCCATTGGCGTTTCTTTGTGTAACATCTGAATCATTGTAAAGCTTTTTAAAATTATCGCCGCCTTTATCTAATGAGTTTGACGTTGATCCCATCATACATTTGCCTATTACTCTACTACCTAATCTAAGGGTGGTTTTCGTAACACGCCAGTTGTTGAGGATGTTGTTGGGCCTTTCCCATTTCCCCGATTCATCGTGGACGAGGAGTTTGAGTTTCTCCCCATCGTAGGCGTTGTCACCGGTGTTCTTCCAGTCGATGGTGGTGTCCAAACCGGTAATTTCTTGTATTTTTTCGTTGGCTTCAAGCTTTCTACGGGTAAATTTGGAGGCAGGGACTCTGTAGGCGAGTTCGGTCTTTGGCCTGTCCATACCGTCCTGGATCGGTTTGAAAAAGAAGGGATAGTTAACGGAAATAGGTACGACCTTATCTGTGAACATCTTTTTAGCATCGGCACCAGATTTGGACAATATGCCAAACCGTGAATCCGTTGATATTGTAGCAAGGTTGACCGATTCAGCTGAGGACATAAATGAAAATCCGCTTCGACGGTTTTTAAGATAACACATTCCATATGACCTGGTATCGGATTTGCATGCCTCCCAAAATATGTAGAATAATCTATTCGATTCCCTAAAGTCTGGTTGCCCGACGTCAATCTTACTCCACTGCAAGTACATATAATAAGTGCCAGTAATGTAAGTAGGAATACCTTTGCTAATGAACCAAAAGCCTTCTTCACGTCGTGTAAATTCTTCATCAATATAGTCATACCATTTTTCTTTAAAATCTAACGGGTATTCTTCCCAGTCAAATACAGATTTAATTTTTTTTAATTCTTTTGGGTATTCAGAATAAGTCCATTTATCATTTTCAAATTCAACTACATTAGCTTTTTTAGGTAAAGCTATTTTTAAGTTTTGTATTTCGTATATTTCTCCTATCTCACCTGTTTTACTTATAACGACAAGATCGTGCTCTTCGTTATAGCCATATTCCCATTTTTTATACCTGTTCATTCTTTTAAGAACTTTAGGTTTTACATGGTCTTTTAATACCTTATATAAAGTTTGTTCGTACATTACTTAGATCTACCTTCAGCAAAACCTCTAAAAGACTTTTCTTCTTTTACTTCTTTAGGTTTTTCATTTAACAAATCTTCTTCAGCTTCAATGCGATTAAGTATTTCAAAGCAATCAAATATTGCTAGCTTTTTTGTGGCTGCAGCATTTTTAAGTCTATCTGCTGATATGTCATCATCAGAATCAACAATAGGTTCTTTTGCTACCTTTATTAATTCTTCAACAGCTATTTGACCAGCTAGGATTATATTCTTCTTCGTTTCCTTTGTGTTCATACTTAATTACAATATCATTTGATTTCATACAATATAAACGCTTACCTTCAATTAAGAATTCCCATTCACCATTAGGCTTGTAACCTACTAGGTCGCCTGGGTTAATATTAAGCGCTTTTAAGAAGCTATTGCCATATTTTAATATACCAATAAGGCTTTGCTCTTTTTCCAATGTTAAAGACTCTTTGTCTTTTATCGGTGTTATAAAACATCTGTCATTAAACGAATTCCAACCTGTTTTATTTTTATATAAATATATTTGGTCTGCAGCACAAAAATATAAGTTATCTTTAAACCAAGATCTACTTTTTTTCTTATCACCTTTCATATTGTAAAATGTTCTAAACACATTTTGGTGAATAACAATTGTATCGCCTGCTTTAATCCCTGTGCTAAAAGCTTTGGGTGTTTCTAAAACTTTAGCTAACCTATTTACAAATTTAAAATCTTCTATACCTGTGTTTACAATTAGCTGCTTGTTACCAACTTTAATTTTATTACTGTACTCGTCGCCTAGCGGTTCTACAATAAAGTCGTATATACTTTTCAATACTCCAAGTCATACTCAACAGAGATTGCCATGTTAGAATTGAACTTCTTCCATGGCATTACCTCATTGTTTTTTTTAATATGAATATTATAAGAACCG
>Ga0209337_1002288_pt1 | contig 14028 bp, 12 predicted proteins | sample LinPmetageLP53_FD_184044 | JGI IMG/M metagenome (GOLD analysis project Ga0209337, IMG submission 184044) | Marine viral communities from the Pacific Ocean - LP-53 (SPAdes) (version 2) | ecosystem: Environmental > Aquatic > Marine > Oceanic | place: Pacific Ocean | collected 2010-02-08
ATTATAAGGAAGTAGTATGGCATCAATAGTAGGAATATGTAATGGAGCATTAAATCAACTAGGAGCTACAACTATACTTTCATTATCAGAAGATTCAAAAAACGCTAGACTTTGTAACTCAAGATATGCTCAAGTTAGAGATGCTTTATTTAGAACTCATCCTTGGAACTGTTTACAAAAAAGAATACAGATTGCAGCAGATACTACAGCTCCTGCATGGGGTTTTAGTTTTGCTTATACACTACCAGCAGATTGTTTAAGACTACTTAAAATATTAGATTATGATTCTAATTACAAAGTAGAAGGTAGAAAAATTTTAAGTAATACATCTAGCATGAAAATATTATATGTTGCTAGAGTTATTGATCCCAATGAATATGATGAATTATTAAGAGAAACATTATCTGCATCTTTAGGTGCTGACATTGCTTTTGGAGTTACTTCTAATAATCAAACAGCAAGTAATATGTATAATTTATTTAGAGAAAAATTAAGAGATGCTAGATTTGTGGATTCAACTGAAGGTCAAAATATTGATTCAGATTTAGGCATGGCAGATATTATAGAAGCAAGCACTTTTATTAACTCAAGATATTAATCAATGGCTAGAGTTGCAGTTGAACTAACAAATTTTACAGGCGGTGAGCTATCTCCAAGATTAGATGGAAGAACTGATTTAACTAAATACACATCTGGTTGTGCAACTTTAGAAAACTTAATAGTTTATCCTCATGGTTCAGCAGCTCGTAGACCAGGTTCTACATTTGTTGCAGAAGTAGCTGATAGCGATAACAAAACAAGATTAATTCCTTTTGAATTTTCTACAACACAAACTTATATGCTTGAGTTCTCAAACTTAAAAATGAGAGTATTTAAAGATAGTGGTGCTGTACTAGAAGGAGATAAAACTATATCTGGAATTACTGCTGCTAATCCTGCTGTAGTAACTGCAACTTCACATGGCTATTCAAATGGTGATGAAGTGGTAATTACTGCTGTTGCAGGTATGACAGAAGTTAATGGTAAAAGATTTTTAGTTGCAGATAAAACAACAAACACATTTGAACTACAAGATAAAGATGGAGTAGATATAAACAGTTCCGCATTTACTGCTTACAGTTCTGGCGGTGTATCTAATAAAGTTTTTGAAATAGCAACCCCTTACACTACTGCACAACTTTTTGATATTAAATTTGCACAATCTGCAGACGTTATGTACATCACACATCCAGAACATGAGGTAGAAAAACTATCTCGTACTGGTCATACATCTTGGACATTAACTGATGTAGATTTTACTAAAGGACCAATGCAAGATGCTAATATAACAGATACAACTTTAAATCCTGGTCAATCAGCAGTAGGTACAGGTATAGCTTTAGTTGCTTCTGCTATTACTGGTATCAATAGTGGTAGTGGATTTCTTGCAACAGATGTTGGAAGATTTGTTTTTTTAAGTTCAGGTTATGCAAAAATAACTGGTGTAACAGATACGACTAATGCAGTTATAACAATTATTACAGCTTTATCTAGTGCTAGTGCTACAGCTAATTGGCAACTAGGAGCATTTTCAGATACCACAGGTCATCCTTCTTGCGTAACCTTTTTTGAACAACGATTAGTATTTGCTGGAACAACTAATCAACCACAAACAATATTTTTTTCAAGATCAGGTGATTATGAAAACATGGATGCAAACATTGGTGGTACTATAGCTGACGATGATGCAATTATTTATACAATCGCATCTAACCAAGTTAATGCTATTAGATTTATGACAGCTACAAGAACTTTAATTATTGGTACAGCAGGTGGTGAATTTACAGTAAGTGGTGGGGGTACAGATAGTGCTGTTACACCTACAAACATATTAATTAAAAAACAATCTAATCATGGTGCAGCAAATGTAGATGCTATAGCTGTAGGTAACGCCACATTATTTTTGCAACGTGCTAAAAGAAAAATTAGAGAACTAGGTTATAACTTTGATGTAGATGGTTATATTGCACCTGATATGACTATCCTTGCAGAACACGTTACTGAAGGGGGTCTAACACAAATTGCATATCAACAAGAACCTAATCAAATTGTTTATGGTGTAAGAGGTGATGGTGAATTAGTTGGACTTACATATCAAAGAGAACAACAGGTAACTGCTTGGCATAGACATATTTTTGGTGGTAGATTTGGTATAGCAACAATTACAGTTTCTGATTATGCAAACATTGCAAATGGAACTAAATTAACTTTAACAAAATCTGATGGTACAACTGTAAACTTTAATTCTACAACTGGAACTGCTGGAACAAATGAATTTAAAACTCAGACTAATAATAATACAACAGCAACTAATTTAAAAAATTCAATTAATGCTCATGCTAATTTTACTGCAACAGTAAGTTCTGCGGTTGTAACAATTATTGAAACCGCACATGAAGCAACAGGATATTTAACTATTAAAAGTTTTGACAGTACAAGATTAACAGCAACTAGCGAAGGTAAGTCAGTTGTAGAAAGTATAGCAGTAATTCCAACTGATGATACAGAATATCAAGTGTATGTTATTATTAAAAGAACAATTAATAGTATTACTAAAAGATATGTAGAATACTTAAATGTATTAGACTTTGATAAAACAGATAACACTACATTTAATTTTTTAGATAGTGAGTTAAGTTATAGTGGTGCAGCTGTAACTACTTTATCTGGTTTAGATCACCTTGAAGGACAAGTAGTTTCTATATTAACAGATGGTGCAACTCACCCAAATAAAACTGTATCTGCTGGAGCAATATCTTTAGATCGTTCTGCAAAAAGTGTTAAAGTAGGTTTAGCATATACATCACTATTACAAACTATGAGATTAAATGCTGGATCACAGAATGGTACATCTCAAGGTAAGACTAAAAGAATATATGATATTACAGTTAGAATGTTTGAAACAATAGGTGTAGAAGTTGGACCAGACTTAACTAATCTTGAAAGAATACCATTTAGAAATTCTGCTGATTTAATGGATGAAGGTATACCGCCATTTACAGGAGACAAAGAGGTAGAGTTTAGAGGAAACTATGAAACAGATGGTTTTATCTTTGTTAGACAAACTCAACCTTTACCTTTTACAATTTTATCGTTATACCCTAGGTTGACAACAAATGATGGATAATACACTACATATAGTACCTTACACAGCAGATCATGGCAGATTTATATTATCTTGTCAGATGAACCATAAGTTAATGGATAAAGATGCTGAGTTTGATGGAGACGCTACAAACTTAGTACAAGACCATTTAGCTTTTACAGGACTTGTTAATGATAAACCTATCTTTGCTGCAGGAATGAAAATGATTTGGGGTCAAGTCGCAGAGGGTTGGGTTATTGCAACACAAGATGTTTGGCAACATCCTATTGCAGTAGCGAAAGCAATTAAAAAAGATTTTGCAAAAGTTGCAACAAAATATAATATTAAAAGAGTTCAAACTGCTGTAAGATCAGACTTTGACAAAGGTATAAGATTTGCAAAGTGGTTAGGATTAGAGAATGAAGGTTTAATGAAACACTATGGGTTTGATGGTTCAGACCAATACAGATATGCGAGGATTTTCTAATGAGTTTTGTATTTGATATAGCGGCAGGTAAACAAGCCGCAGCACTTGGTAAATATAATCAAAGTGTTCAAAATAGAAATGCTCTTATAAAAGAACAAGAAGCTGAAGCAATAGAAAAACAAACTGAATTTGATCTTGCTAGATTTGACCAACAATTTAAACAAGTTCAAGCACAAACAAAAGTAGCAACATTAAAATCTGGTGCTACTTTATCAGGAACTGCTTTAAATATTTTAAAGTATAATGTTCAACAAAGTAAAATACAAAAAAATGTTATGGAATATAATTCTAAAGTTGCACAATTACAAAAAATAGAAGATGCAAACTTTGCAAGAATACAAGGAGTAATTGCTAAAAGAGAAGGAAGAATTGCTCAACTTGGTTATTATGCAAAAGCTGGAGAAAGTTTACTTAGAATGAAACAAAGTGGAGCTTTTGGATAATGCCTAAAATACCCACATTCACATCAGAAGCTAGACCTACAGCAGGAGCTGCTGGTGTTGTTTCTAATATAAAAGTAAATGTAAATCAAAGTGTAGCAGCAGCGTTAAGACCTTTAGGAAAGGCTGCTGAAGATTATTATATTAAAGAAAAAACTGTTGAAAATAAAACAGAAGCTCTTGAATTAGAAAATAAATCTATTTTAGAATTAAATGATGTAGTTCAAAAAGCATCTTATTTATATAAAAATTCAGAACAAGCAAATTCTTATCTTATGCAACAAAGTAAAACTATAAGAGATAAATATGCTTCTCAAGCATCTAGTAGTACAGTTAAAACCATGTTTACTAATAATTATTTATTAGAAGAACAAAAAAAAATATTTTCAGTAGATAATGCAGTTTATAAAAATTTAATTCAATCAAGAGCTATTGAATCAAACACTAAAGAAGAAAGAATTTTAACAGATGCTTTATATGGAGATAATGAATTAGCAAAAGAAACATTACCTACAGATTTAAGTAAAATATATTTAGATGATTATAATGATGGGTTAATTGATATAGATACTTATGAGTCAAAAATAGCAAGTATACCAAATACCATAGGATATTTTCAAGTACAAAAAGATATTACTAATGACCCAGTTCAAACTTATGTTAATTTAAACACAGGTCAATATAAAGGTTTAACTTTAAAAACTAGAGAAGAATTAAAAAGAGATGCTAAATTAGAAGCAACACCTATACTACGAGAAAATATAACAAATTATTTAGTAGGTTTAGAAAATGGAATTAAAGTAGATATTAATGAACCTGCTATAAAAGAAATATTTGGTAATAAAATTTTTCAAGATTTTAAAGAAACTCAAGCAAACACAATAAGAGTTAGTTCTTTTAAATCGGAAATATTTAATTCTAAAATTGGTAATGAACAAAAAATATTAGATGGTTTTGAATTAAATTCTAGCAACCTTGCTGAAGATTTAAAATACAAACAAAAAGTAAAAGAATTTATAAGTCAAAAAGCTGAACTTATAAAAAATGATGCCGCTGTATTAATTTTAACTCATAATAAATTAGTAAGAAATAACTTTGATGCTTATAATGCTGAATCAGATCCAACAATAAAATCTCAATTATTTACAAAATATATTAATAGTGTTGTTCAAGCACAAGAAGATATGGATATTGATAATGCTTTTATAAAAGTATTACCTCAATCTTTTGCAAAAAATGTTGTTCAAGATTATAATAATCAAGAACCAGGAGCTAAAGTTGGTTATCTTCAATCATTAGAAGCTCAATATGGAGAACAATATGGCAGAGTATTAAATCAACTAACTGAAAATGGTTTACCTGTTACTGCTAAATTAGTTTCTTACTTTAATGATGAAAATTTTGCAACTATGGCAACAAGCATAGATACTAAAGAAGAAAGAACTAGATTAAATGATTATGTAAAAACTCAAACTAACACAACATTTAATGAAATTAATCAAGAAGTAGCAACAGAAATGGAAGATTTTAGAAAAGTTGTTATGTTTAGTAATAAAATGAACACAACAAAAGCCAATGAAGAGTTAGGAGATATACAAAAAGTTATAACTTATATTGCTATTAATTCTATGTCTGCTGGTATGGATCAAAGTAAAGCAATAAAAAAAGCAACAGATTATATTAATAATAATTTTGAATTTGCAGGAGGTGGAGTTATTTTTGGAAATGATACCTATTTTATTCCTAAAAATTACAACAATGAAAGATTAAGTCCAAAACATATAGAATTTATAGAAAAAAAAGCAAAGATTATAAAAAATAAATATTTACAAGATTTTAATATGAAAACTTTTGAATCTCCTAATGAAGAAATATCTAATACAGAACTAAATGAAGAAATGTTAGATCAAGCAAAAGATAATGGAGTTTGGATTAATAATGCAGATGGTAGTGGTATTGTATTTGCTATAGAGTTTGGAGATGGTTCATTAGGTTTAGTTGAAAATGAACAAGGTGAATTATTACAAATTAATTTTGATGACGATTCTTATAAATTACCAGGTACTGATGTTATTATTAACATGGGTCAACAAGATGAAAAAGAACCAATTTAATTATGGCTAATATTTCTTTTGGTTTAGACACAAACAAATATGCTCAACAAATAGGGTTTGATCAATTCAAAACAGGAATGCTTGAAACCTTAGGAGAGATTGCAAAAGATGCTTGGAAATATAATCCTGTATCTTCTGCTCTTCGTTTATCTGAATTAGAAATTAATAGAGGTAGAATAGATAATGAACCTTTAATTGACAGACAAAAACTTAATGACGAATATGGTAAATACAATTTATTTTTTGAAGAAGATGAAAAACAATCAACTGTAGATATTTTAGTTTCAAGAAAAAAATCTGAAATAGAAAGACAAAGTATTATTCAAAGAGGACCACAAGGTTTCTTACCTGCAACTGCCAAACTTGCAACTTCTCTAGTAACCAGTATTGCTGACCCAATTAACCTTGCCATGATGTTTATTCCTATTGTGGGAGAAGCTAGATTTGCATCTATGGTTGCAAGAACTGGATTAACAGGAGCAAGATTTCGTAAAGGTGCTATGGAAGGATTAGTTGGTATAGCTGCTGTTGAACCTTTAGTTTATACTGCTGCAACAAGAGAACAATCTGATTATGATCTAGTAGACAGTTTAATTGCTGTTACTTTTGGTGGAGTTTTGGGTGGTGGACTTCATGTTGGAGTTGGTAAATTAAAAGATTTTAATACTCATAGAAAATTTAAAAAAAAAATAAAAGAAGCTAGAAAAAAAGCTGGTATTACTGATGGTGAAGATCCAGGTTTTAGTTTGTATAGAGAATACTATCCAGAAAATTCAAGAATAATGAAGGAGTTAGCAGAAACTAATCCAGATGTTAGAAGAACTTTATTAGCTAAAGCATTATCTGATCTTGGAGAAGATATTGATGTAAATGTTAAAGATGTCGCTGATCTCGATCCTAAATTAAGAAATGCTCAAATAAATGAAAAAGTATCACCTAACGAAAGAGTTAATCCTAAGAATCAAGTTGATGAAGATATAAATTTTAAAAGACAAGAAATTACATCTGAAGATACTGCTGCTAGTAGAACTAAAAATTCTTTAGAACAAAAAGCTCAAGAAGAATATGAAGCAAGTAATGTAAAAGAAGATATTGAATTAAGAAATATAGATGAAGAAGTAAGTACAGTTGAAAGTCAATTAGCTATTTTAAAAGATAGACAAAAAGATTTAGGTATAAGAGATAATGATGATGTTAAATTAACAACAAAAGAAGCAGAAGAATTTAAAACTAAAGAAAAAGAAATAAAAGATGCTATCATTGATGGTATTAATTGTTTTAATGGAAGATAATTATGGCAGATAAATGTTTAACTAGAATAGAAAATGTTTTAAAAAAATCATCTATTGCTACAGAAAAAGCACAAGGTATTTTAGCTGATATTAAAAAAGCTCAAAGTGAAACTAAAATTAAAGATTTAGATGAAACAATTACATCTAAACTTGCAGATGGAGTTTTAAAAAGACAAGCTCTAAAAAAAAAAATTAACAAGTTAAATGCCTTAGAAGATGAAGTAAAAGTTAGAAATACTGTTGAATATGTTTTAAAAGAATTTCCTAACAATCCAGTAGAAGGTTTAACTGCTGTTTTAGTTGGAAGTAATTTACAAAAAGCTGGTTCAAGATCATCAGTTGCTCTTGCTCAACTTGCTTATTACAGAGACCTTTTAGTTTCATTTAATGCTAAGTTAAGAGAAAATAAAGTAGATAGTTTATTTGCTGAAGCAAATGCTGATATAGAAAAAAAAGTTGCTAGAGTTATTTGGGAAGTTGGATCAGGCAGAGAAGTTACAGTAAAAGACAAAGATATTGTAACACTTGGAAAACTTATAAATGAGTTTTCTGAAACTGTAAGAAAAAAATATAATGATCATGGAGCTAATACAGAGAACTTACCTGGTTGGATTGTGAGACAATCTCATGATCCTTTTGCATTAAGAAATGCAGTAGATGTTTTAAATTTAAAAAACAATAAAAACATAAAAGAAATTAATGGTACTCCAGAAAGAAACTATGCTGCTTGGAAAGATTATATTTTACCAAAACTAGATCAAGATAGAACTTTTGCTAACATAGATGGTACACTAGAATCTATAGATGAATTTTTAACATTTGCTTACAATTCTCTAATTAGAAACCAAAATCAAGTTGTAGATGGAGCTGGTAATTCTTTTGGTTCAAGAAACTTAGCAGAAAAAATAGGAGCAAAAAGAGTATTACATTTTAAATCTTCTGATGATTGGTTTGCGTACAATTCTAAATTTGGTGGACAAAGTTTAAGAGAAGCATTGTTTGAGGGTTTTAATCTTGCTGGAAGAAATATTGGTATGATGAGTATGCTTGGATCAAATCCACAAAAAAACTTTTTAAAAATGGCAGATGAAACAATGAATGTTTTAAAAAGAAAAAAACCAGATTTGTATCAAACTAAAGTAAATAAAATTGCAACTTTTATAAAACCTCAAGGTGGTTATGCAAAATTTATGGCAGAGGTAGATGGATCTGTAAATATGATTAATAGTTTTCCTGGAGCTAAATGGTCTGGTATTACTCGTGCTATTTTATCTATGGCAAAATTAGGAGGTGCGGTTATATCAGCAATAGCTGATGTACATCTTTATGCTACAGAATTAAAATATCAAGGTAGATCATATATAGGTGGAGTTTCTGAAGCTCTTGGTAGACTTGGTAAAATAAAAAATTCAAAATTAAAAGCAGAAATAGCTGAACAGTTAGGTTTTATTTCAGACAATCTTATTTATGATGTTGCTGCAAGATTTTCTTCTGGTGATAATTTAAACAAACAATTTACACAAATACAAAGAACATTCTTTAAACTTAATGGTCTTGCTTGGTGGACTAACTCATTAAAAGATGGAGCTATGTTAGGTATGGGTAACTATGTTGCTAAACAAAGAAACTTATCTTTTAATAATTTAAGTGTTGAGTTTAAAAGATTAATTACTCACTTTGGTATTAATGAAAAAATTTGGAATGTTATTAGAAAAATGGATGTTGAAAGATCAGAAGATGGTAAAGAATTTTTCTCAGCTAGAAACATAGATTTATTAAGTGATGGAAAAATTAAAGAAATTTCTGGTGTAGAAAAAATGTCTAAAAGACAATTAAATATTGCAAGAGATAATTTAAAAACAAGAGTATTAGGAATGTTTTTAGATAGATCAACTTATGCAGTAATAGAACCAGATGCTAGAACTAGAGGTTATTTAAAACAAGGTTTACAAGCAGGAACTGCACCTGGAGAAGCTATGAGATTTTGGGGTCAGTTTAAAGCATTTCCATTTGCTATTATGCAAAAATCTATTGGTAGAGAATTATCCTTTACTGAAGCTGGTAGAAAATATAGAGCATTCTTTGGTACAGCAGGATTAATAGCAGGCTCTGGTATATTTGGATATATATCTATGACAGCTAAAGATTTATTAAAAGGTAAAAACCCAAGAGACCCAATGAATACAAATACTTTTTTTGCAGCTATGTTACAAGGAGGTGGTCTAGGTATATATACTGATTTTTTATTTGGTAAAATTCAAAATAGTACAGGTGCTTTAGCTACCTTTGCAGGACCATTTGCAACTGAAGCTACAAAAGTTGCTGCTATATTTAATTATATAACTAAAGGTGAATATTCAAAAGCAGGTAAACAAGGTTATTTATCAATAAAAGAAAATATACCATTTTTAAATTTATTTTACTTAAAAACTGCCTTTGATTATGCTATAGGTTATCAGATAATGGAAACTTTATCTCCAGGTTCTTTAAAAAGAATGGAGAAAAACATGGCTAAAAATGGTCAAGAGTTTTTATTGACTAAACCATCAACAATGTTTAAAGGTTTTTAATATGACAGTATCTTCAACTACAGTAAAAAATTCAGCATCAGGTGATGGTAGCACAACTCAATTTGCCTACACATTTAAAATTTTTGCGGATACAGATTTAGAAGTAATTATTAGATCGTCAACAGGAACTGAAACTGTTAAGACATTAACTACTCATTATACAGTAGCTGGTGCAGGTGATGCTAGTGGAGGTTCAATAACTTTTACATCTGGCAATGTTCCAGCAACAGGTGAGACAGTAGTTATCAGAAGAGAAGTTCCGCAAACACAAGCGATAGATTATATTGCTAATGATCCATTCCCTGCGGAATCACACGAAGAGGGTTTGGATCGTGCTACAATGACTATCCAACAGATGCAAGAAGAACTAAACAGATCATTTAAAGTATCTGCTACCAACTCTATTACAACACCAGAATTTACAGATGATGCTGCTACAAGAGCATCTAAAACTTTAGGCTTTGACAGTACAGGTCAAATATTAACAACAGTTGCAGACTTCCTGCCAGCAGGAGGAGATAGTGCAATGTTCCAATATTCAACAACAACAGCAGATGCAGATCCAGGAGCAGGAAAATTTAGATTAAACAATGCAACAATCTCTAGTGCAACAATAATGTATATAGATGATTTAGAGTTTAATGGCACAGATGTTTCAGCATGGGTACAGAGTTGGGATGATGTAACAGGTAATGATACTAATAGAGGAAGAATAAGAATTTCAAAAGCAAATACTTTAGATACTTGGATGGTATTTAAAGTAACAGGTGCAATTACAGACGCTACTGGTTACTCTAAAATTAATTTAGTTTATATTGATAGTGCTGGTACTTTTGCTGACAATGATAAAACATTTGTTTCATTTGTAGCATCTGGAGAAGATGGTGCAATACCAGGATATTTTTATAAATTTGATACAGGTACATCTGATGCAGATCCTGGTGCTGGAGAGATAGCTTTTAATAATGGTACATACGCATCTGCTACAGAAATTTATATAGATGATGCTGATGCTAATGGTGCATCAACACAAGCTGATACTGCAACTTGGGGATCGTCAACTTCAACTATAAAAGGATTTATTCACATAGTAGATATTAACGATAGCTCAACTTATGCAAGATTTAAAGTAACTGCTGCTGTTAGTGATGAAAGCGGCTATAACAAAATAACAGTTGCTCATTTAGCAAGTAACAATACATTTAGTGCTGCTGACGAATTATCTGTACACTTTACAAGAACAGGTTTAAAAGGTGATACTGGCTCAACGGGGTCTACAGGAAGTACAGGATCAACAGGTTCTACTGGAGCTGCTGGTACAAACTCACAACTTTCAATGACTTGGAACAATTCTACTTCAGATGCAGATCCAGGTGCAGGTAAAGTAGCTTTTAATAATGCAACTGTAAGTTCAGTATCTGTTTTATTTATAGATGATGCAGATGATGCTAGTGCTGACATATCTTCTTATGTACAATCATGGGATGATGTATCAAACTCAACAGCAAGAGGTATTGTAACTATTACTAAAGAAGGTACAGCATCTACTTACGCAACATTTAAAGTATCAGGAGCTGTTACGGACGCTTCTGGTTATACTAAAGTTCCAGTAACTCATATAGTTTCAAGCGGAACATTCTCAAATACAGATGGCATTGGTGTACACTTTAGTTATTCTGGTGCAGATGGCTCTGGAGATATTGAAGGAGTTACAGCAGGTACAAATTTATCTGGTGGTGGTACATCTGGAACTGTTACAATAAATTTAGCTGATGCTTCTACATCTGCAAAAGGTGCTGCATCATTTAGTTCAGATAATTTTGCTGCTAGTTCGGGTGCAATAACAATTAAAGATTTAGGAGTAGCTACAGCAGAAATACAAGATAATGCTATAACACTTGCAAAAATGGCAGGTGGTACAGATGGAAATTTAATTACTTATGATACATCTGGTGATCCTGCTGCCGTAGCAACAGGAACTTCTGGTCAAGTGTTAACAAGTGCAGGTGCAGGTGCAGTTCCATCATTTCAAGATGCAGCAGGTGGTGGTGCTTGGACACTTATTAAATCTACTACCGCAAGTAATGTGGCATCTGTTGAATTTAAACATGGTACTGGTGGAGTTGTTATTGACAGCACTTATTTTCAATATGTTATTATAGCTGATGAAATAGTGCCAGCAACTGATGACAGTAATACACAAATTCAATTAAGTACAGATGCAGGGTCAAGTTATATAACGTCTGGTTATGATACTCTTATTAGAAGAATGAGAGCAGATGCAGTTAATCAAAATTTAACATCTACCGATTCTGCTGTATTATTAAATTCTTTAGGTACTGCTTCTAATGAAGCTGGTTCTTTAGAATGGAAACTTTTTAATCCATCTGGAACAGGATTTACAAAATATATTTTTGCAGGAACAACAAGAGATCACATAGGTAGAGTTGGACATCATATTGGTGGAGGTCAACTTGAAAGTGCTGCAGATGTTGATGCAATAAAAATTTTACAATCGGCTGGAAATATTAATGGAACTTTTAAATTATTTGGGATAAAAGCAAGTTAGGAATAAATTATGGCAAGACAAAAAATAGTAAATGGCGAAATAATTTCTTTAACTGCTGAAGAAGAAACAGCTAGAGATATACAAGAAGCTCAAGCACTTATTAATAAACAAACTGAAAAGAATGATGAAACAACAAGAGAAAATAAAAAAACATCAGGCAAACAAAAGTTGAAAGATTTAGGTCTTGATGATGCTGAAATTAAAGCAATTTTAAATTCATAAATAGAGATAATATACCATGTTGCAAAAAATAAATTTTCAACAAAACCTTAAAGACGCATTTAACACATAGTTTTTATTATGGTTTCTAAAAGAAAAATAAATTCTAATTTAGAAGAACATAATGGAATTAGATTATCTACCCATGAAAAAGTTTGTGCTGAAAGAATGAAAACATTATTTAAAGCAATAGACGAAATGCGTAAAGAAATTAAAGAATTAAGAAATGATATGTCAAAGGGTAAAGGTGCTATAAATTTATTAATTATAATTGGTGGTTTAGCAGGAGTTTTATTAGGTTTTTTTAAATGGAATGGCTAGGCGTAAAACAGCAACAGTTGGATTAACAAATGAACTTGCCGTACAAATTGACCTTGCTAAAGACCCAAATATCCTTGTATTTACACCCCTTGGAGGACTTGGACCTATAGATATTGTTACTTTAAATATGACTACAGGTGAGTATACTGCTTATGATGTTAAAACAAAAAATTATAGAAAGTCAGACTATAAAGCTAAAGATGGCTATGACAGAAAAAGAACAGGAAGTCTTATTCATAGACCAAGAACTAAAGAACAAAAAAAATTAAAGGTAAAAATTATTTATGCAACTATCTAAACATTTTAAATTAGAAGAATTTACTAAATCAATGACAGCAACTCGTAAGGGTATAGACAATACACCTGGAGCTGGTGATATAAAAAACTTAGAGAATGTATGCTATGAAATACTAGAGCCTGTCAGAGCAAAATTTGACAAAGCAATCACAGTTACATCTGGCTATCGTTCAGAAGAATTGTGTGAAGCAATCGGTAGCAAAAAAACAAGTCAACACGCAAAAGGTCAAGCAGTAGACTTTGAGATTGCAGGCGTACCAAATATTCAGACAGCTTACTGGCTACAAAACAATGTAGATTTTGATCAACTTATATTAGAATTTTATAATAAAGATGACCCTGCTAGTGGTTGGGTTCATGTTAGTTACAATGAACAAGGATCAAATAGAAAACAAGTCTTAACTTATGATGGTACAAAATATGACAATGGATTACCAGATATGGAGTGGAAGGATGGCAAGGTAAAAGAATAATGTGGTTAGGTGCGATTAAACTTGCAGTTCAAGCAGGATCTCATATATACAAAAAAAAACAGCAAACAAAAATGCTGATGGCTGATGCAAAAATGCTTCATGCAGAAAAGATGAGTAGTGGT
>Ga0209337_1002289_pt1 | contig 14025 bp, 22 predicted proteins | sample LinPmetageLP53_FD_184044 | JGI IMG/M metagenome (GOLD analysis project Ga0209337, IMG submission 184044) | Marine viral communities from the Pacific Ocean - LP-53 (SPAdes) (version 2) | ecosystem: Environmental > Aquatic > Marine > Oceanic | place: Pacific Ocean | collected 2010-02-08
TCTAAAAACTCTGCTTTCATAGCAAGAAAAGGTTTTAAAGAGGAAGCAGATAATTCTGTCAAGAAACCACTTGTTAATCCTCTTGACATTGTTATCTCCTACTTTGAAAAAATATGTTTAGATTTTTTTGATTGTTTTTCTTCTCTAGGCTCTGTATCTGAAGGTGTATCGTTAATTTCGTTTTTAATCATTGGTATTGGTTCATTTCCTTGAATCTCTATTGCTTGACCAGTTCTAACAAAATTTTTACCAACTGTATCTACCCACTCTGGAGTATTTGGTATTTCTTCATCAATCGTATAAGTTCTTGTGCTTACACCTAATGGGTCATTTATCCCAGTTCCTATTGAAATCATTTTATATGGCATTGTGTTCTCCTATAAAAAAGGGGGTTTTTACACCCCCTCGTTTAGTCTATTAAGCAGTATGAGGTGTTAAAACATTAGAAGAAGAATGAATTGCATTCCCTTTAATGATTGTAATACCTAATGGTGTACCAGAAGAGTGTGTTCCAGTCTTATGGATTACACCTCTGATATATCTTTTACCACCAATATATCCTATTTGGTTTACTGCACCTGCACTATCTGGATTTCCTCCAGCAGTACCATCTAGTTTCCACCAGTTTCCATTACTACCTTGGATTTCTCCATTAGTAACATCAGCTGAAGAAACAGCAGTAAATGTTGAGTTATCGTCTGAATGCTCTAGTCGAAATTCAAAGAATACAGATGAAGATAAAGTATCTCCTTCTGCACCAACTGTAGCTAAACAAACTGCACTTTTATAGCCTTGTAAATCAACACCAGTGCCATTGCCACTAGCAGTTGTTACAGCAGACTTTAAGCTAAGTGCAACAGCAATATTATTTCCTAAATCAAAGTTCATTGTGTGCTCCTTTCCTAGCTTGGTACATATTTAACGAATGCCTCTGGAAGTACAACTTGACCACCAACTCTTCTTCTTGCAACATATCTTACATTACCAGAAGTAGATTGAGTGAATGGATCACGAAGTACAGAGAGGTTTACTCTATCAACAACCATATATCCAGCACGGAAATCTCCATACACAACACAGATTGCAGATGAACCTACATCAGCCATATCTGGCATTTCAACGTAGGGAACACCAAGAATAGTATTAGGCATTCCAGCAACAAGAGTCATGCCGGGTTGGAAGATGTATTGGTTATTTCCATCTTTAAGTTTTCTTATAGCTGACAATGTACTTCTATTAAAAGCTAGAACTGCATTTTGGTTATAAGGTGTTTTTAAAGAATGAACCAAAGTAACTAGAGAATCTGCTGTAGCAACACCAGAACCACCAGCGACAGATGCAGTAATACCAGCAGTAAATCCTTCTGGCTTATTGATCTTATCTCCAGTCGTCATTGCTAAACCTTCAGCTTTTGCAAACTGAGTAGCAAATTCTTGTTGCATTTCTGACTCAAGGTCAAAAACAGAATCTTCTAGTTCTTGTTCTGAAATGTCAATTAAAGCATATACTTCATGACATGGAATTTCTTCCAGTTGTGTTGTATATCCAGTAGTTTCACTTCTAGTACCAGACTCAGCTACCCATTGTGCAGTAAATGTTGCACTTCTTACTGGAATCTGAACACTTCTTTGTGAAGTTGCTCTGACTCTAGCAATAGAACGAACAGGTGAGATTTCTGTAAGAGTCTTTAATAATTCTCTTACATACTCTGGTGGAGCAAGATAACCAGCTTGAGTATCGTTAGAAACAGTTAATGCTTTAACTTCCTCTGGCTCTAGGTTTTCTTTACCTTTTCTTAACCATCTATCAAAGATGTTTATTTTTTTGTCAATGTTCTCTACAGAATCACCAACATTTGGTCGTTTTAATAAAGATTCAAAATTATTGACTTTCTCATCAAATTCTTCTTGTTTCTTTTGAGCAAGTGTTACTTTTTGGTTTATATCTTCCAAACTATCTAACGACTTCTCAATTTTAACAAGTTTTTCTTCAACAAGAGGGTCAGTTGAACCTTTTTTTTCTAAGTCTGCAAGTTTTTTGTCATTGGTAGCTTTGAATTCTTCAAATGCCTTTCCAATTCCTTCAACTGCTGACTTAACTTCATTAGTATCAACTTCTGACATAGTTATTCTCCTTTTATCAGTTGAGTTAAGTTTGTTATTGAGTTTAATAGTATTGGCTTACCATCATCAACATCTCGCTGAGAAAGTGCCTTTGTAAGTGCCTTTGCACCCATTTTAGATTCGTTCCTTGAAAGTCCTCCTACATCTCGTAGCATTTCTTCCCAATCACGAATCGTGTTTTCTGCACCACTCTTTACCTTGCGAACCCTAGCTTTGGGATTCATAGGAAAAGTAACTGCTGAAATCTCCATAAGGTCTACTGACTTTAATTTTCTAGTTTTACCTCGTTCATCATAGTCATAACCTTTTGCATCTATTTTATATCCTATAGAAAGACCATCAATAGCACCCATCTTCATTAACTCATAAACCTCTTTACCTCTTTGAGTGCCCATAGCTAATTGCCCTTCTACATATAAACCTTTATCATCTTCTTCTAATTTTTTATAAACACCAATAGGTTCATCTGTTTTGTGCTGATATAACATTTTGACTGACTTTGTGCTTTTATTTCTTAATGATTTTGCGAATGCACCTTTTTCTATAATATCATTTCCTAAATCTTTATTTCCAAATATAGAAGCATATCCAGAAAATCTTCCAGAACCTTTTTCTTCATCTGTTTCCATTTTGAGTTCACATTGAATATCAATGTATTTAAATTCAGTATCTTCGATTTCAGTTTGTATTTCAGTCATGCTTTTTTTGTTCCTTTCATTCCAACTTGTGGAGCAGATTGCAATTCTTTGCTGGTTTGAATACTCACTTTGCATTGTAGAATCTGAAATACATCTACCCATAAAAGTTTCTTCGTTTTCTGTTCCTATTGGTTTTGGTATAGGCATAATAACAATTTGTAGCATATATTAAACAAAATGCCAATAGAAAGTGTATTTTATTGAAAGTATAAACTTTTTCTGTTAGATTGTTTCTGGGTTATATCCCCTTGGGTAAATAATACTCCTATTGTTTTTCCCCATAATTATGGCAATAGGAGTATTTACAGAGAAAACTAATTTTTAAATTCTATTACTAACTCATTTAATATTGGCACTAAATGTAATGCTATATAAATAAAAGCAAAGAAGCCTAGAATTACGATTGAATCAATTATTTTTTGTATCATTATTCCACCATTCCTTTAATTGCATCTTTAATAGCAATCTTGCTGTATATTGCACCATCTGGTGTTTTTAATCCTTCCAGTTTAAATGCTATTAATTGAATTGTTTTTTCTGTGCCATATCTATTTAACAATGCTTGTATTTCTTTATAAAGTTTTTCGTCATTGTTAAACCATAGAGAAACATTCCATGAGTTCCAACTTCTGTGTCCATTATATTCTTTTTGTTTTTGATTGTTTTTCATTAATGGTATCCTTCTTTGATTAATTTTTTAAATTCTTCTGTAGTGTAAACTTTTTTAATTCTTCCAGATTTATTTGTAAGAATCGTTTTAACTGGTTTTGGGTTTTGGTCTTTATTTAAACTTTTAAAAAACTCTATTGCTTTTTCTTCAGAAGTTTCACTTATTGCATAATAATTAATTTGTTCAATTTTTTCTTTTACACATAAAACAAATAATTCATTTTTTTTATTGTCTTTCATATTACTCTCCTCTCTGCCCAACAGAATTAAATCCACCATTCTTTTCTTTTTTCATAACTTCTCTATGTGTAAAACCAAATGGTATTTGTAAATCTTTTGGGATTACCCAGAGATGATATTGATTAGCAGTATCTACCAATCTATGTTCTGAAGGATAAATTTCTAATGCTTCTCTATCCTCTCCACATAATTCATTCTTTATTTGTTGAAGTTCTCTCCAATCATGTATTGGTTTTTTATCTATGGTCTTTATAGATAGATAGTCACACTTGCCTTTAAAATCTTCCATATGAATATATTGATCACAATTCTCACCTCTTAAAAGATTGACTTGGTATTTATCATTGATCCATATCTCTTGTTTTTTACTTTCGTTGACCATCTGCTTCGCAATAAATCTTGGTAATTTTTTCCCAGATTCTTTAGCAACATCTATGTAATATTGAATCTGTTTTTTTATTGGAAGTTGCCAACTTGTTAATTGGGTTCGTTCAAACTTTTCCATTATTTTATTCCTCCAAATTTAATTAATAATTCAAGGATACTTATTTTTTTCTCAAACCTTTTCTTTTGAGTTTTTAATTTTTTTAATTTATTAAAAGAAATAGTATGTTTGGTTTCCCATCTTTCTAAACTATTACAAGTTCTCACATATTGAAGTTCATCTCTTTTAAGTGTGCCAAACTTTTTTTCTATTTGTTTAATGTTATATATCATTGTTTTTTGCTTTCTCTAAAATTTTAGCTATCTCTGGATTAGTTCTATCTTTGTAGTAACCATTGTAGATATCATCTAAAACAATTAATACATTGTGGACAATTTCACCTTGTTCAGTTGTTACTTGACGAGTACCATTTTCTGAATCCCATCTTTTGCCTTCATACTTTTCAAAGATTTTTTCTTGTTCAATCATGGCATTTACCAACTGATATTTTAATGTGTTTTTATATTTTTTCATTTTCATTTTTTTCTCCTTGTTGTTAACTTCATTATGTTTAGTAATCATACTTCCATATAGTTCTGAAATGATATTTACTGTTAAATATTTTTAAATCAACTAACTTAGCGAAACAAGCTGACAGCTTATCAAATGCTTTTTTACTTGTTTTATTATTAGGAAATGATTTATCATATGCACTATTGTGAAAGACTGTTTGATATTTTAGAAAAGTATCAACTGATTTTTTATTTTTATAAGATATATTTATTTTTGTTGGTTTATTTGACAACCCCCCTGTATGAAGGTCACCACCAGTAGATATTAATTTTAAATTTTTCATTTTTTTCTCCATTTTGTTTTTTATAAATTTATTTTAAATTCTCCAAAAAAATCCTGTAAATTTTTAAGTGTTTTTTTTGGAATTTCTGTCATATCAATAACTTCGCCAAACTCATCATCATCTTTTGATAATGTGTTATCACTCATTATTGGAATTGAGAAAAGTGTTTTATCTTCTACTGTAAAAGCATTGCCAACTTCTTCAGCAACAATAAATTTTAACCACCCAAAGTCTTTAATGTTTTTTGCTAATATATTCATTTTTTCTCCATTTTGTTTGTTAATAATTATTTTATAGTAGTCTCATTATATATATATTATAGTAAACATTCACCAATGTATACATTTATTTTATTATTTTTGTAAGCTATTGATTTTATTACATTGTTTTTTTGAATAAGTGTTTTTTTGTATTTATTTTACTTTGGGGGTTTACAATAGTGATTTAATGTTTATATTAGTAACCATAGGGAAATTAATCTTTATAAAAAAAACAAAGAAAAAAATGAAGAAAAAAATGAAATATTTAAAAGCTGAAAAAACTCAACATTGTTATGCTTGTACTTGTCCTATCCTTAAAAATGAAAATTATTTATTTCTATCATATCAAGGTTTTAGAACATCTTTAAAAGTATGTGAACAATGTGTAAAAGTTAACTAAATGGTTAAGGTCAAGGGAGAGTGCCTTAAATCTCTCCCATAATTAAAAGGAGAAATAAATGTCGCATAAGATAGAACTAAAAAAATTAATAAAAAAGGCAACCAAGGTTTATGTTTTTATCGCACTTGGAGGAAACGAAAGATGGGTTAATATAGAAAAAGCAAATATAAACATCTTTAACACTGATGGAAGTTACATAGATTTTATTATTGAAAAAAGAAAATTTACAATGGACTATACTGGTAATGGAGATGAAAATTTGTACATTGGCACAAAATATAATCCTTTTATTTGAGTTTGAATATATTAAAGGGTCAAGGGAGAGTGCCTTAAATCTCTCCCATAATGTTAAGAAGAAAATAAATAAAAAAAATAACTAAAAGCAGAAACACGAGAAATTAATCTCAACGAAAGGAAACATTATGACAATTAATTTACTTAATAAAATATATGATAATTGGATAGAAAAAAATAACATTAATGAATTTTGTAGTGCAGATGAATTAATGTACTCAGATGAAATTAAAACTTATGAACAAAGAGAATGGTTAAAAAGGTTTATTCATGTCTGGAATAAATGTGAAGATTTGTAATATGAAAGGAAACATATGGATAGATTTAATTTGCATGATGATGATAATTTATATATAAATTAATAAAGGAGTTGCTTATGGCTATATTGCCTAACGAAGCAGATTTATATGCACCACAAATGAAAGAAGTATTTCAACTTTATATTGATAAATTTGGAGAACGATATTTTTCTGATCTTGAAAAGTCTATCACTATTAGAAGATTAGGTAATGAAAGACTTGATAAAGATACTTTTATTAGATATGAGTATTTAATAACTCAAGCGATTGAAAATAATAAAAGACTAGAAGATGGTGATATAGATTACTATGTGTTTCAACATACAGAAGAAGAATTGACCTAATCAACTAAACCTATTGGGTCTTCAATAGCGATTGTGTTTAATTCATCAAATACATCATCATATGCTTTTGTCGTTTCTGGTGCATATTTCTTCATTTTTTTATACCACAAATCATTGTCTATTCCTTTTAAAGAAGTGTAATTAGCAAAAGTTTCAACTGCATTTCCAAAAGAGAACCCCGTTTTTGCATTGGTTGATTGATTTCTCATTTTGTTGTAATACGATTTCCCATGACCATCACCTAGATTTGTATTTGTTAATGAGCCAATAAAATCTTGAAATAATAATGATCTCTCGGAGTCATTTATTTTATCTTCAAAGATAAATATTTTTCTTAATGTACCATTAAAACTACCCTTAAAATCAAGTACCCCTTCTTTATTTAATTCGTTTATTTCAAAAAAAATTCTTTTGTTTGCCTTGAGGTACTCACCACCAATTATCTCAAAATGTTTAGTTATTTTTTTTCTTCCACCAATAATAGTAAGTATTTCTTCTTTTGTAAAAATTTTACCATCTTGGAGATTAGCATCTAACCATTTATCATCAATTTTTTCCGAATCTATTTGCTTTGTCATTTTTTTTTCTACTTTGTCATTTATATCGTCATTTATTTTGCGACCTTTTTCTGAATATCTATTTACTCCATATGTATTCGCAAATATTTTTTTTATATTTTTTTGATCTCTAAGACCTTCATCTGCATAATATTCTGAAATAAAAGCAAATTTACCAAATCTGTTTTTCCTTATCTCAAGATTTTTAAATTTATCTTTGTTTGAATAACCCTTTAGAATGCCTAATGCTTTACTATCAATATCGTGTCCATATTCATGCCTCCACACATCTTTTCCATTCTCCGATTTTGTTTTATTTTTACCCATTGCAATCATATTTTCTGAATTGTCATAATATGCTCTTCTACTTGCACTCTGGGTAACTCTGGATAATGCTGGTAATACATAAATAGCATTTTTAATATTTAATGGTGATTCACCCCAAGATACCTCGTGCCACACTTTTTCCTCTGGTATTGTTTTCCCAAATCCCATGAATTGTTGTTGTGGAGTTTCCTCTATTACTCTAGCTTGTCTTGGTTTTGGAGTTATTGTCGTGTCATCTGTTACAACATCTTCTGGTGATGTATAAATTAAAACACATCTGCAATTAATAACATTTCCAGCACCTCCTCGTGGGTCACCGGGATATTTCATGGGTTTACCACCTACAATAAAATCTTCGTCTAGTGGTACAACTTGTCCATTAGCTTGGAGGTGAGTGCTTCTTGACCTTGGGTCTTGTGTTGTTACCCATTGTTTTTGTTGATCTGGAATATTCATAGATTGTGCAGTTTGTTGATTTGCATAACTAGCGGCATTATGAGTTTCTGTTCTAGCTATTGTTGCACTTCTATATCGTGTATAAGGCACTTCTGATGATGCTCTAATTTCTTTAGCAACCACTGCAACACCAGCATCTTGGTTTGCATTAATAACTTTTTGTATGATTTTTTGATTAGACCTTGTAATGCCAACAACTCTTTCTGCTCCTACTAAGTTGACATAATCTTGATATATAGATTCAAACCTATTTTCTTGTTTTTCTAATACCCTTAATTGTCTTTCTCCAAATGATGTTATTACTTGTCTGTAGTGAGAGTTTAATATCTTAGTTAAATCAATTTGACTATCTCTAATGACTTGACCATAAGGCAATTCTTCTTCATAAAGGTCTGCAATGCCATTATAATATTTTTTAAAATATCTATTTAATTGATTTCTAAGTTTTCTTTCAAATGATTTTCTTAATCTGTTTTGTTCAGCAAACTCTTTTCTGATGTTGATTCTTTTTCGTGCTTTTACTTCAACAGACTTAATTGCTTTGTTAAGCATTATTCTTTTTCTTTTGCTCTATATAATGGGTGTTCTTTAGGCAATAAATCCCTGTCAAATTGACCACTTCTAAATCTTCCAGTTCTGACTGCAAATAAATAGGCATTGACTCGTGCAATCGCCCATTGATCCGGACCCATTACATTTCTTCTAACTGATTCTGGATTCGTTCTATATGCACCAACTCCTCTACGAAATACACCTTCCAGCATTCTCATGGTCACTCTTTTGCCTTTTTTATCTCCATTCTTCTCATTATGGTCTTTCATTTTGCCTTCTAATGTCTTTCTTGTTTTTGCAGATAATTGTTTTTCTTCTAAATCCTCACAAGCATATTTTTCTAATTCTGCATTAATTTCATCTCTTTTTCTTTTACTCCAAGCAAACCCAGAATCACCACCCCATAATCCCCAAGCAATTCTACCAGCACTTGGATATCCTTTTTCTCCACTTCTAAATCCTTCAGCTTGTTTATCGACTTCATGTCTTGAGAAAAAACTATACATTCTCAGTATGGTTCTTTGTGATAAATTATCTCGTCTTACTAATTGATTGGCTCTTGCCACTCCTACACTTGTTCCACCTCGTTTAAACTCTTTTCTCCAATCAAGTGCTTGTTGTGCTTGAGTTGCCATTTCTTGTGTTGGTTTCATATTAATATCTTCAATAGCTTTGTCTTGATTAGTTTCTCTCAGATAGATTGCATGAGTAGAGCATGGCATATATATATTTCCATCTGGAGTTCTTAAAGTATGCGTTCCTTCACAACCAATCACTTCTGCTCTTTCTAATGCTTCTCCAACACTATCAAAAACATCTTCACCTTCTCCCATTCTAGGGTCTTGTTGAACTAAATATTCTGGGTCAGCAGTATGATATTTTAATTGTTCTCCAGTTAGTTTTTCGTATTCTGCATGAGTTTCACATGGCATAAAAACTTTGTTTCCATCAGCATCATGTGAATGAAAACCAACACACCCTATTTCTTCTGCTCTGTCTTCAGCTTCTTTTTGAGTAGTAAAAACATTTTTTCTAATCTCTGATTTCATACCATACGCATCTTCTGCTTCTTTTTCTGGATTTGACTCTTCTTCCTCTAATGGAGAAGTTTCTGGTTCTCCAAGTGGAAACAAGTTTGCACTGATATAAACATCATTACCACCAGTAATAGGTTCTAGTCCTAATCGTTCTCTTGCTTCGTTTCTAGATATAATTCCCTCTCTGACTGCAACAGTAACATTTTCATAAATTCTTTTTCTTCGTTCTGCCATCGCTGGAATAGAATCAATATCATATTCTATTCTTATGGTTTCTCCATAAAGTGGAGATAAGTATTCGTTTAAATCAGATTCTATTCTTCTTGCCAATGGAATTATAGTTTCCTCATATAATGAAAGTCTTGCTTCTTGCACATTAGAATAAGTTTGTGCATCTGGAATCCCTACTAATTGACTGGGTACTCCAAAACACATTGCTATATCTCTAGCACTCATGTTTTTTAATTGTAGAAAATCCATATCTTTAGGACTTAATCCCATTTCTTTCCAATCAAAATCTCCCTCTAACAACATGGGTCTACCACTATTATTTGTTCCTTGTAATCTTAATTGCATATCTTGAAGGAGTTGAGACCTTTGATATTCTGTGAGTTGTACTGATTGTCCAGCTTCATCTCTAGGTCTAAATACAATCGCACCACTAGGTCTTGCTCCATTCATTAACAAGCTTACATTGTGTTTTGCGGCAAAATTGTGTTGATCTATATCTGTGCTTGCAGAATGAATAGGACTTAATCCATAATAATCATCTATTGGATTCCATAATTTAAAATGTTTCACTTCACTAGAACCATTTTGTGGGTCTACTGCATATTCCTTTATGACTTTACCTCCAACCTCATAAATATATCCTCTTGGAATCATATTATTACTAGGTTTAACTTTAACTCTATCTGGTCTTAATAAATAGAGTTCTCTAGGTTCTCCATTTTCAGCACCTACTCTGAGTGCATAACTATTTCCAGCAATTAATAAAAAAGAATACAATGCTTTAAAGTATTCATTTCCAGCTTGTAGAGGATTAGGTCTTTGTAATAAATTTTTTAATGGGTGTGCATCAAGTTTAATATCGCCATCAAAAACATTTAATTTAATTGATGATGCTCCATTTGCAATTTCGTTAATACATTTATAAACCACTGCATTTTGTTGATAACCTTCTTCTGCATATTGTTGGTAACTATCTTTTCTTGGTGCTGAATAACCTACATTATTCATCATAGTGATAGGTGCTTGTTTTGTTTTAATTTGTTTTGTAAATATTTTTTTTATATCATCATAGATGCTCATTAACTTATTCTCCATATTGGCTTCCCTGTGGAAGAACTTAGTTCTGTCAATGCCCAAACTAGAGCATCTAATCTGTCTGGAGATTTTTTATTATCTCCTGTATAAGAACACATTTGTTCTTCTAATTCAGAAAAGACTTTAGTATGAAAAACCTTTCCTTGTTCGTATAAAGCAGATATTGGTTCTGCCCTTAACATTTTACCTCGTGTTGCAGTAACAGATTTATAGGGAATATTTGTATCAACACTTCTTAATAATCGTTCCACTAAATCTCCACCATTATTTACTTCTGCTACAATCATATTAGCATTATAGCGATAAAATTCCTCTATGGCTAGTCTTGCCCACTTATCTGGACTAAACTTACCACTTTTATCACTTAAGATAAAGAAGTTATTATTTTGTGCTAATCCAGCAACAATAATACCAGTATCATCTGAGTTAGCATTGGCAGTTACTGCTGGGTCAATCGCAACCACTATTTTTTTGAATTCTGGTATTTCTTGTTCTCTGACTCTACATTTATCTAATTGAAAATGACTCCATAATGCACCTTCAATATCCTCTAAAATCTCTGCATACAGTTCTTGTCTGCCTAATCGTGTTCCCTCATATCGTTCTTTAAATTGCTCTAATGCAGATTCAGCTAAATGTTCTTGATTTTCATATGTACTGCCTTGAGTAATAAAAACATCTTGTCCTTTTCGTTTAAATAATTTTCTTATAATTTTTGTAGGTCTTGGTGTCGTAGTTATTACACATTGTGGATTCTCTCCTAATCTTAATCCAAACATAACTTGGTCAAAGGCTTCTGGGTATCTCCATGCGGCTAACTCATCGCACCATGCTCTATGATATTGACTTCCTCTCAATCTATCTGGTTCACTTGCACTAAATCCCATAATCTTTGATCCATTTGCCAATTGAATCTCACTTGTAGATTTATTATAGCTTTTATATCCTTCTAAATAGCATTCTTCTGGAATCTGTTTCACTATACCACTAACACCTTCAAAACAAACCCTTCTTAAATCGCCAGAGGTGGGTGCTATAACAGCACTTTGAGTATCTGGGTTTCTAAGTGCATATAAAACAATATCAGTTGCTCCTGTTCGTGTTTTACCCCAACCACGACCAGCAAGAATCAACCATATATTAAATTCTTCTGTGGGTGTAATTTGTTTATCTCTTACAGTTAAGAGCCAGTTATTGTAAAATTCTATCGTCTTTAGAAGATGCTCTTTTGGCTTTGTACTCTGCAAGGCTGTCCAATTCTTCCATAATTTTTTGGAAGTGTTCTGGTGCTTTGATGTCAATTTTCAATCCTTCTCCTGTATGTTCTGTTTCTATCTTGTCTTTCCAACCAGCACGATTCTTTAGATAAAATATCATGGCTGTGTTATCTCCATCTTTTGCTTTTTCAAATAAAGCATTGGTAATAACTGCAACTCCTTTTGCTTTTCCTCTTTTTATAGACTCCATAAACTCTGGAAATTCATTTTGTTTTTCATAAAGTGTAGATTCTCCTATACCTAACACATCTGCAATTTGAGACATTGTTAATCCTTGAGAAGCAAGATGTTCTGCTTTGATACAGATTTCCTCAGTAATTTTTATTTTAGGTCTACCAGTAGTCATAATTATAAAATATCATATTGAATTTATTTTTCAACCAATATACTCATGACAGTAACTTGTATAGTTATTAGTCATATTAATCAAACAATGTTTTTTGATATAATATTTTTAAATCTTTACACTCATAATGTTTGGGATTTCCCTTTGGATATTTTTGTGGCGAATGTTTAAGATGTGACATCATTTTTTTTTTTTCTGATTTCGTTCCAATTAGATATAAATATCTCAAAGTACTTTTTAGTTTTTCTTTTTTAACTATCTTGCCTTTTGTATGTAGTCCTCTTCTCATATCAAATGTTGACCCATCTTCAAAATGATATCTATGTTTTGGAGAACTTGTGCCTAAATATAACCAGTTCGTTGCTTGATATATATATCCATAATGATTAAAATTTGGGTCAGCATAGGAAATAATTGCACAGGCTTTTGGTAACATTTTTAAACATTGACTTACAAAAAAGGACAAAGTGTTTTTGGGTAGATTAGAATTAACAACTAGCCTGTTCAATTCCAATGTTTTTACACTTAAATTGTTAAATAAACATTTCCCATTATTATAATTCATATTAGGAGGACTCCCAAAAGAACATATGCCTAAAATACAATCATTGTCTGTAATCCCAAATAAAAAAGAAATTGGTGTTTTTCTTTTTGCATAATGTTTTTCTAGCAACCACTTTTCTGCTTGATATGTTGGCAAAGAAACAACTTTAAAATTACTATTTATCTTTCCTTTATAGTTTTTCGCCATAGCTTTATTATTTCAAGTATGAGATATTAAGATTCATTTTTTTCTTTGATAGGGAAGTTTTTAAGCATTCTTCCCTATCAAGTTTCTCTGAAATCGCATCTCGTATTAAATCTGCAATAGATATTTCTTTATTATGTAATTTGCTTTGAATAAAAGATTCTTTAGAAAGATGTTCTTTCCATGCTTTTGGGAGCGTAAGATTGTATGATGTGGTTTCTACATTTAATTTGTTAGGTCTAGGCATTTTGCCACCTTTCTTCATCAGAGTGTTCTAAAACTTCTTTGTAAACTCTTTCTTGTAAATCATAAGTAAAATAACATTCTCCTATGTTTCCATATAAACCTTGTTCCCTAACTTTTCTAGTAATTACTCTGGTTTTATTGTTTTCAAAATCTCTATGAACTACCAGACCAATATCACACATATTATTCCAGTGAGCAGAGCCGGAAACGTCATATAATGTTGGTGCATTAATAATGCCATTTTCTCTAGGAAGTTTTGCTGGGTGAGCCACAACCCACATTGTGATTTCATGTGTGCGACAGAACTTTTTACATTTTGATATAATATCTTTAATGTGTTCATCTTCTCGTTTACCTATTCCTCTTTCTGAGTTTATTTCATTGTATGGGTCTATTATAATTCCTTTTACACCATGTTTCAAGCAACTCAGTTTGGCTTTTTGTAGAATCCAATCTATCGTTGGAATAGAGTCTTTGTTTTCAATAAAGAAGAAATTATCATTTAAAATATTTAATCCTCTCTCTAATTCAGATTCTGTCATTCTT
>Ga0209337_1002290_pt1 | contig 14022 bp, 21 predicted proteins | sample LinPmetageLP53_FD_184044 | JGI IMG/M metagenome (GOLD analysis project Ga0209337, IMG submission 184044) | Marine viral communities from the Pacific Ocean - LP-53 (SPAdes) (version 2) | ecosystem: Environmental > Aquatic > Marine > Oceanic | place: Pacific Ocean | collected 2010-02-08
CAGTATTAGTTTTCATAGATACATTTACTTTTGCTTGTGTTGTATTACTTGTTTGGACTACTTCTATTGCTTCTCCCGATTGAAACATTGAATTTACATAAACATTAGAAGAAGAACCACCACTTATTCCGTTTATAGTTCTAATACTCATTAATTATAATGAAGATATTTTTTTTATAATTATAACATTCCTAACGAAGATTTTGCTACTGCTTTTCCTAATGCTCGTGCTCCTCTTGCTCCACCACGCACAGCTGAACCCGCTAATCCGCCTTGGGGCATAGGGATTACCCCTATTCCACTCATTACCGTTGAAGCAATGGTTTCGGGGTCCCCCGCTTCCAGCTTATCCCTTTGTTTTTTATCAGCAAATCCTAATAAATATCCCGCACTGCTCGGTATGGCTGTAAATATTGACCCCATTAAACTTATAGGGCTTAATGCCCCAAAATCACCCATTTTGTCTTTTAATGGGTCTATGCTTTCAATTGCTTTCTGTGGAGCTTGAAGCCATTTACCAGCTAGTCTTGTTCCTTCTAACCAAGTTTCACCTTTACCCATTTCATTAACAACTTCTTTTGTTTTATCCCAACCCTTAGATATTTTTTTACCTAAACCAACAGCTTCATTTTCAATTTTCTTTCCTAACGATTGAACGCCAGACGAAATTTTAGTTCCTATGTTTTCAAAAAAGTCAAATAATCCCATATATTCTATTATAATATAAAAAAAATAAATGTTTTTATAATTCTAATATTTCTTTCATTTTAGCTTTATGTTTAGCCCACTCTTCGGGAGAATTACGACCTATGCCTATTTTTTTTTCTAATCTTCTAGTTTCATCACCTAAGGGGTCGCGTGAGGCTTTTACTGGTAAGCTTTCTCTAATTTGTTGTCTTTCTCTATCTCTTCGTCTTCCTTCTAAAAATTTATCTCTTTCAAAATCGTCTTGGAAATCCGTTAATCTAGCAAAATATTCCACAGCATCCTCACCAGTTAAATCTCTTGGATTAGTTTGTTCTAAAAATTCTCTTTCTTCTTGTTTCTTTTGAGCTGGTGATTTTTCTTTTGGTTTATCTTTTGTTGGAGGAAATAATGAAGGTGCTGGTGCTTGTGCGTCCCTAACTCTTTCTCTTACTCTTTGTGATGCTCTTTGTCTTCTTGTTATAGCATAATCACTTTGTCTTTCTCTTCCGTCTTGATATACTCTTACTCTATCACTTCCTCCTCCATATGTTTCTTGACAAGTTAAATAAGGCTTTCCAGCCTTGGAAAATCTTTGCCAACATTTAACTTCTTTATCAGCCATATATATATACCAAAATATATTTTTATGAAAACATAAATTTAGTTTATAATTTAAAAAAAAAATATTACAATAATTATAATGAGTTCTTCTATTAATGAAAAAACTATTGAAACCGAAAATGAAATTAATGTGGAAAATTATGAAGATAATGAAGAAAAACAAGAACCAATGGAAAAAGTAAAAAAACCTAGAACTCAAAAACAATTAGATAGTTTAAAATTAGCACAAGAAAAAAGAAGAGAAAATATAGCTAAAAGAAAACAAGAAAAAGAACAAGTAAAATTACAAAAACAAAAAGCATCAAAACCTATACCTATTCCTAAAAAACAAGTAACTATTCCAGAACCTATATATGAGGAAGAAGAAGAAGAACCCGAACCAACTATAATAAGGAAAAAGAAACCAAGAAAGAAAACTAAAAATAAAATAGTTATAGAAGAAGACAGTAGTGATAGTGAGCAAGAAATAGTTATATCAAGAAGAAGAAGAGGAAAAAATAAAACACCAGCACCAGTTAAACAAATTGAAGAAGCTGAAACAGAAGAACCAATGGAAAAACAAAAAAAACAAAAACAAGAAATAGAACCAATAGAAGAACCTATACAATATACTCGTGAAGAAATATTAAAGGCTTATGGTTTTTAAATAATTTTTTTATATATTAATATAATAAGAATGGCTGAATTACAAGAGGTAGAAGTAAAAGGTTGTCCCGAAATAAAAGCATATAATTTTAGTTGCGACGATATAATAGATAAAAATATTCCTCCTCCATTAGCGGGTAGTAATGAAGGGTGGTTTCGTATGGGGATTATAGGAAAAAGTGGTAGTGGTAAAACTAATATGATACGAGCATTAACCGAAAGAACGGGTAAAAACCAAATATACTGTAAGAGATTTAGTAATGTATATTATTTAAGTCCAAGTGTAAAAACTATGAGTAAGAAACCTAAATTAGCAGAAGAAAATTTTTATACAGATTTAGAAACAGATTTACCTATAATTATGGATAGAATACAAAATGAAGAAGATAGAGAAGGAAGGAATTTAATTATTATGGACGATATATCGCATCAATTAAAACAAGGAGGACAAGATATAGTAAAACAATTATTTCAAAACAACAGACATTTAGGAAGACCATTATTAAATGAAGAAGGAGAACAAATTGAAAGTGGTGCTGTTTCAACAATAATTATCGCACAAAGGCTTAATAATTTACCTAGACACATAAGGTCACAAATTACTCATTGGATTATCTTTGACCCAAGACATACTAAAAGTGAATTAGAAACTATTTTTAATGAATTAATACATTGTGATAAGAATATATTTAATAAAATTTTAGATAGAACATATAATAAGAAATATAATTTTCTATTTATTGATACAAATAAATCAAAGATATATAATGGATTTAATAAAGAATTTATTATTTCAACAAATAATTATTTATAAAACCTTTAAAAAGGTTAGACCAAATTTTTTGATTTTACTTTTTTTAAAAGTATAATATAATTTGTTATTTTTTTAATTTTTTGTGTTTTCATAAAAAAAATATCTAATATAAATTATAAGATATGGAAAATCTTACAGAAACCCCTTCCGTCTTGCGTTATAGCGATATTTTAAAAGTTGGAACTCCTATTGCTGAAATGAATTATCATCGGTTTATACCATCCAACGGTGCGACTTTTACGAGCAACCAATCCATAAGAATTCCCTTTAATGTTCCAGTAAATGCCTTCTGTAATTTAAAAGGTGCTTATTTAAAAATGACTATTAATAATTTAAATAGTGGAACGAATGACGAGGTTAGATTAGACCCCCAAGCTGGGGTTGCTTCCTTTATTGACACGTGGCGTGTCGTTTCTGGAACTGGGGGTTTGTTAGAAGAGGTTATTCACTATAACGCCCTATATGCGTTAATGACTGATTTAACTGGAAACGACCACACATTATCCACACTCGCTCTTTTAGACGGTTCAATAGAACAAACAGCCGATAAAACTGTTGCCTCCACTTTACCCGTTTCGGGTGCGACTTCTAGTGCGATGCTTGGTGCTTGTGAAATTGCTGAAAGCACTAGTCGCACTTGTTCTCACGTTCCTATGAGTGGATTATTCCAATGTGATAGGTTAATTCCGTTTGGATTCGCCAATGGAACAGCATACGTAGAGATTGTTTTACCAACAACAGCATTCCCTTTAACAAATAATCACGCATCACCCACAACCGCCACTCTTGATTGGAGCATCACAAATGTAGAATTACATTGTCCCGTGTTAAGAATGGGTGCTGAATTTAATGCTTCTTTCCGTGAATTACTTGCTAGTGGTATGCCTATATCTTTCCACGGTCAATCATACACTAACGTCCAATCCGTAGTATCCTCAACTGGCGGTGCTTCTAGTCAATCCACTATTACATTAGCTTCAAGAAAAAGAAGTGTGAAATCATTATTTTCTATTTTTAGAAAACAAAGTGATTTAACCCAATCAAAAGCCGATAGTGCTTCTGCTAGACAAGGTTGCGCGGTGACACAGTGGAGCTATGAGATAGGAGGAACGCAATATCCAGTCGCCCCAGTCCAGCAATCAGCGACTAATGTTGGTGAAACTTATGCTAATCTTGTTCGTTGTTTAAATAATCTTGGTAATATTTATGCTGGAACTTCTATGAACCGTTCCACATTTTTAGCCACTAACGCTGTGTCTAAAATAGCATATGGTATTGACCTTGAAAGTTACGGACATAGTGACGTTCAAAGTGGTAAGAATTTATCGGGACAAGGTCTTCCAATTGTGTTCCGTCCAACTATATCCACGAGTGTCGATATGTTGTTAGATATGTATGTATTACACGACGTAGTTTATACCTTAGACGGGATTTCGGGGACTATTTCAGCAAGTTCGTAAATTTACTTTTACAAAAAATATAATAAAATATTATATATATAATATGGGACATTGTTGTATGGAATGTAAGCAAAATAAAAAATGTAAAAGTGAATATACAATTGAAAAAGCAAAGCCTAAAATAAATATGTTTAAATTAGAAAAAAAATTTAGAGCAGACCCTCTTTATGCGATGTTTGGAAAAGCTTATATTCTTCAAAAAAAAAATAATATGTAATAATATATAATGGGTTTATTCAGCACAATATTCGGGATTGGTAAAAAAATAGCAATGCCTTTAATGAATTTAGGAAAACGAGCATATGGAGCATTAGGAAATTTAGGAAAAAAAATTGGTAGTTTTTTTAGTAGAACTCCTAAACAACCACAAGGAGCATTATTTAAAGGTGCTCCAAAATCAAGTGGTAAATCGTTTGGAGAAGCAACGGGACAATTAGGTCGTGAAGTAAAACGATTTCCTAAAAGTGAAACTGTGTCATTTAATACAAAAGGTAATAAATTTTCACAAGGAGGAGGATTATTTCCACCTAAACCTACACCATATTAATTATTATCTAATGTAATAATATAATGGGTTTGTTTTCAACTTTATTTGGAATTGGAAAAAAAATAGCAAGACCATTAGCCAATTTAGGAAGAAAAATGTGGAGCGGATTAAGTGGAGTAGGTAGGAAAATTAATAATCTGTTTAGAGGTAATCCAACACCCTTTAAAGGAACACAATATACGGGAACAAAATATACTCAAAAAGTCGCTGATATGTTTGACGCACAAAGACAAGCAAGAGTGCCTCCAAGTGTTAGTGGAATGGGTGTAGGAGGATACACAGCAAAAGGAGGAGGTTTTCAATATTTACCCCCAAGACAACCCGTAGATTTATTAAGTAAAACACCGTATAAAGATACTATTGTTGGATTAGATTTTTAATATATTGTTAGAGTATATGGGTCTTTTCTCAGCAATATTCAATGTAGGAAAAAAAATGGCTATTCCGTTAATGAATTTAGGAAAAAAAATAGCAACGCCAATAGCATCACTAGGAAGAAAAATAGGGAGTAAAATAGGACAAGGTTTTAACAGAGTTAGAAATATGTTTAGAACACCTCCAAAAAATACACAAACTCCTTTATTAGGTGAAATACCTAATCCTAGTCAAATAGATAAGATTGTTAAACTAGGGGAAAAAATGCCCGTTAAGCAATCTTGGTTGTCTATTCGTGAAAGCGGAAAAGCCATTGGTGGCGTTAGTAAGCGTGGAGCTGGTGGATTAACCAAACAACAAAGAATAGCACAAGAAACTAATAGAATTAATAAAATGGGAAAACAATTAAATCAAGCAGAATTTTTTGATGATTTCCTAACTATATAATCAAATTCCACAATCAACATTTTTTTTTTGTTTTAATATAATATGAAAAAGGAAGAATATATTTTAAAAAAATCTAATAAAAAAGGAAAACGATATGAAATAGTAATGCCTTCATTCGGTCATTCTCATTCGTTCGGTAGTAAAGAAGGTCAAACATATATAGACCATAAAAACGAAGATAAAAAAAATGCGTGGAAAGCAAGACATAAGGTCAATCCAAATTATAATAGCAAACATAGTGGAATATATCATTCAAGAAAATTATTATGGGAAGAGCCATCATTAGACAAAGCAATAAAGAAATATGAAAAAGAACATAATGTAAAAATAATAAATAAAATAAAAAAATAAATTATAATGACAACCTATAAGCAAAAATTTAATAAGAAATATGGATTTAAATTAAATGAACCACATAATCTAAAAGAAATAAGTGATATAACTGGATATGACTATAAAGGAATAAAAACTATATTTGAGAAAGGAGAAGGAGCATATAATACTAATCCACAATCAGTAAGAAAAAATGTTAAAAATCCTCAACAATGGGCTTATGCTCGTGTATATGCTTCTGTTAATCCAACAAGTAAATCACATAAGATAGACAAGCTACATTTGAAAAAAAAGAAAAAATGAAAACAATAAATAAATTATTTAGAACTTAATTTATAATATAATGTATATATAATAAATATGAAAACAGAAAACACTAATGAAGAATATACAATTAACAAAGATAAACAAAATTATAAATATTTAGTTATAAATGAAGAAAAATTGAAAACAAATTTAGCATCAATGATTAAACAATTAGAAAATATATATTTTGATGATATTGAAGAATGTTATTTCTATTATGGAGGAGGGAAAATACCAGTTGCTAATGATAGTGGAACGGAATTAGAGTGTAAAGAAAATTTAAAGTTAATAAATGATTTTTTACCTATAATGAAATCTTGTATTAAAGGACATTCAAATTGGAGTAATATGATAAGAGGACAAAAACGAGTAGCAACCCACTTAAAATTTTATATCAAAGTATTAACAGATATTAATAATTTAAAGAATAAAACTATACGATTTCCAAAATTTAAATCCTATATTGTTAAAAAATACTTTATCCCAAAAGAGGTCTATTGTCGCTAATTTAATTACTTAAAAAATAAACTTTGTTTTATTATAATGTATAAAAATAAAATAAATGATATAAATGAATTTGCTATGGCTTTAATAAAAGAAGAAGAATATTATAAAAATGAAAAACAAAAAAAATATGATTTAGCTGAAACTAACCATTTATGTAAAATAGATAGGGATGATAAAGAACAATTTAGAGAAGAAGCAAAAATAATTTTTAAAAAAAAAGAAGTATTAAATAATATGATAAGTGATTTATTAATTAAATAATATACATTAATATATAAACTATTTATAAAAATAAATATTATAATATATAAGAATGAGTAATTATAACAAACTAACGGAGAAAAGAAATGCTCGTAGAAAAGAATTATATAATAGAAATAAAGATAAATGGAATGAAAATAGAAGATTAAAATACAGAGAAAATCTAGAAGAATATAGAGAAAAAAATAGACAATATTACATTAAGAATAAAGATAAGATGCTATTATCACAAAAAAAATATAAAGATAAAAACAGAGATAAACTCAATCAACAAGCTAGGGATAGATATTGGAAGAATAAATTAAATAAAGAAGAATTTAATATTATAGAAGATTAATTTATAGAAAGTCCAAGTCTATATCCATATCTATTGACTGGGTTAAAAGATAATTAACTTCTTTTAACCGTGATTTATTACCTTTGGAAAGCACCCTCGCTCCATTGTAGGATACATTTTTTAATACACCAATACCTTCTGTTGCTAATTTTGGTTCTTGAATTTTTGTTTTTTTTTTACCAGCGTTTTTAGCTTTCTGTCCCATTAAATAAAAAATAAATAAAAACAATTTTAAAATATTTTTTAAATTTTTTTTAAATTTTTTTTAAATTATTTAAAATTGTTTTTTTTATAAAAAATTTATACAATGGGTAGAAAAGCGAAAAAAAGCATTCAAAATAATAAACCAGTAAATATGGATAAAGAAATATTTGATAATGCGAAAGAATTTTTAATTAGTGAAATAACAAAAGCTTTTATTGAGGAACAACCGAGTATAGGAAATAAAGTATCTTTTGAATTACCAGAAAGAGAGATTGTTATAGACGATAATGCTATAAAAATTTCTGTAAAAATAATTTGTGAATTGAAAAGTGTAGAGTGTATTGGTGATTGTGGATTGGAATTACATAAAAGTTATTATTGTGGATTAGGAAATAGGAATATGTGTTTATATCTTAGCGATGATTTGGATAGTATAGAGGAAGCTGTTAATCATAGTATAGAAGTTTTTGAAACATATAAATTTAATAAATTAGCTGGGAGTTTATGTGGAGAAGAAGAAATAAAAAAAATAGAAACAATGAATATTTTATATCCAATAAAACAATCTATATGTTCTGTTTGTTTAGAACCGACATTTGGAAAAAGTATATGTAATCATAGTATTTGTATGCTTTGTAAATATAAAATATTAAAACAAGAAAACTCACCTTGTCCTATATGTCGTAAATGTTTATGTTGTGGTGGTGATAAAGATTGTGGAGAAGAAGAAGATTAATCTATATCATAATAATTATTCAATGCTTCTATACTAATTTCTAGTCTTTTCCTATTTAATAAATCTTCTTCATTATTAGTATTATTTTTTTTTAATTCTTCTAATTCCGCTTGATAAATTTTAACAATAAATCCAGCATAAATTTCGTCTGGTTGTTTGTTTTTATTTTTGTTATATAACATATTTTCTATAAAGTTTAATATATTCATATATAATTTTAAAATAAATTTTTAAAATTTTTAAATTTTTTTTAAAATTGTTTTTATAAAAAAAAAATTAATGTCACAAGAAAAAAAAACTTACAGCGAATATATTGTTAGTAAATTACAAGAAAAATTATTTAAAATAACTGTTCCTAAATCACAACGCATATTATTTGTTCTTAATGAATATGATACTGAGAAATCTATATTACCGACTAGTGAATTTAAATGGTATGATACAAAGGAAGAATTTATAAATGATATAAAAAAATATGAATTAAGTGATGATTGTGAAATACTAGTTGAAATTGTTTGTCGTAATAAACAAATATCATTGGATAATACTAATGATTTATATAAAGATTATTTATCTAAGAATAAGTAATTATATAACAATAACATTTTCAGTATCATACATTTTTTCAACTTCTTCTATTTCTTCATTACTTTTATCTCCTTTAAATATAACAGCTCGGGTTGTTCCTTTTTCTTGATACACTAATGTTCTAATAACCATATTATTTTCAAATTTAAATACAGCTTTCAATCCTTCACAAGTTAAATCAAATTCTATTTTTTCACCATTATATAATTTTTCATATAATTCAAATGGAGTAATTTTATTTACATAACAATAATGTAATATACTTTTATTAGGAATACCTTTTAAACGAATATGATAATCCACAATAGAAGGGTCATATATATTATACAGTTCGTCAATATAACATTTTTTACCTAAATATATACTTCTTCTTGATAATAATTCGCATTTAATACCTAATTCTTTGGCTCTTTTTTCTAACATAGAACTATCAAAATCAGTATGAAATTGACCCATATTTTTTCCAATTAATTCTCTATCATTTATTTTCTTATATTCTTTTTGTAATTTAGGAATATCTTTATTATCAATATGGATACTATCTGTATCAGTAATATACATATTAATATTTAAATCATCCGCTAAACACATTACTTCACTCATTAATCTTTTACTTGTTGATAATACCTCAACTCCACAATGAACTAAATTAAAATGATTATTAACTGGTTTTACCACTTGAACTATCCACCATTTATCATTACCACATAATTCAGCTTCTTTTATCCAATTATAATTTTTTATCATATAAGTATCATATTCTTTTTTCTTGATAAATTTTCTTTCGTCGTCAATAGGTTTTAAAAGGGTCTTACCATAAGCACTATTCATAATTAATTTATATACTTCTTGTATAGGATTACCCTTATCCTTCTCTATTAATCTTAATTTAAATACTTTTTGTATGGTTTCTTTTATTTTATAATTTCTTCCTTCATTATAATAATATCCTCTAATAATTTCATATTCTATTTTATGATATGTTATTAAATCTTCTAGTGTTGTTTTATCACAATAAAATCTTTCATTTTTCATATCATTAGTCCATTCTCTTATACCTTTATTAACCTTACTCATTAATGGAAAATTATATGATTTACCAACTGACTTAATTATTATTTCTATAAAATATCCGTCTTGACTATCTAAGAATTCTTTATTTAAATTTTCTTCTTGTATTATTTTTGGTCTTCCTTGTAAATATCCAGCTAAACGGAATTGAGAACTTGGGTATAAACTAACCGCATCAAAATCGGCTATTGCGTTTAATAATTCTTCTTTATTTAGTTCTTTATTCATTTTTTCTAAATCTAAGACAGCTGAGCTGTCAGTGGAAACCATAGTTTCCTTTTTTTTTATTTTTCTTTCATAAGTATTATTTTCATTTCTTTCAACTATATAATTTTTATTATCCTTTATACACATTTTATTATTAGCACACATAGTCCTTCCACCATACATACATTTATGGATAAATTCTCTTGGAACTCCACTTAACCTATATATATTATCATATACACCTTCTTTTAACATATATGCTTCCGCAATAGAACTAATACTTACATAATTATTCATATCTATAAAATCACCTTCTTTGTTAATAGACATTGATTTTAAATCTTCTCTAAATTTATTATATCCTTCTTCTAATACTTTACAATCATAATAACAATACATTTCGCTATATTGAATTATATTAACTTGATTTTGAAACCAGCATCCCCATTTAGGGTCTTTTACATTTTTTATAAATTCTTTTTCATATTCCTTATATTCTTTTGTTGTTATATCTAATCCAATATTGTCTTGTTTAAATTGTATCTTTAAAGCAACTAAACATTCTTGTAATGGTAATAACCTTCTTTTAATATTTTCTTGTGTATATAATCCATAAGGTAAAATTTCTTTCTTAACTTCTATTTTAAAACATTTACTAAAATCTCTTAATGGTTTTGGAATAATAGCATAACTATCTTGGATAATAATTTTTATAAATGGTTGAGTTCCTTTTTCATTTTTCTTTCCATAACCATAATAATAAACGCCCCACCCACGCAATAACATTTTACCTCTTCTAATATCATTATAATCAGTTAATTCATTATATAGAAATCTAACATCATATCCCGCATTATGAAATATTAATCTAATATTCTTATGTTTTAATATAGATTTATTAGCAATCCAATCCAGCATATTTTTACCAGCTGACTTTATATAACCTTTACTATTAGGAGGCGATGGTTCAAAGCCCATACTTTTAGATAAATGACATTTTGCTAAATAGGCTATATGTTTCTCTCCTTCCGTGGTAGTTTCAAAATCAGCAAATACATTATAAAATTCTTCTTTTTCTTCTTTTGGGTCATATTGACTTAGTTGTGTATGGATTTCATCGTTATAAGATAATGTTGTTATTTCAGTTATTCTATTGTAAAATTGTGTAGATAATACTTCGTCGCATAATGATAATGGTTTTAATAATTTTTCTTTATTATCAAATAATATTTTTATAGCATTAAAACTATCAATATCTCTATCATTTCTTCTAATATATCTTTCACCCGTTTTAGTATATATTTTATGAAATTGTGGTAAATCTTTTACTTCTTCATAATGTTCTAATGCGTATGTAGTAATAGGAACTTTTTTAATATAAAAATAATGGTCGTCTATTATACCTAGTTGTATTGCTGGTTTTTCTTTTATTAAATTATATTTTGGATTTTTCTTTTGTAATCTTGTTGGATAATAATTTTTATTTTTAGGGTCATTATATTTCCTAACTGATATATGTAAATCTAATGTTATTGCTATTTCATCAATAGTCTTTACTGGAATATTTTTAACTCTAATAAAGGTTTTTGCTGATTGTATTTTTTCCTCACTAACACCAGCACTAATTAATGCTTGAATAAAACAACAATCTAAATCGGGTAATATTTCTTCCTTCTTTGAAAACACTTGGAATTCACTTAAATCTAAACCTTTAATATTATGAGTATAACAAAAGAATTCTCCTCCTTGTCTTTTACTCCCTCTTAATTCTCTAATACTTATATTACTAATATTATTCATTTTTATATTACTTATAAATTCAGCATCACTTCCACTTAAATTTTCGTCGTCTTCTGTAAATAATTGATTATACCATTTTGTAGCATTATTTTTATTCAATGTATAATTTTTAGTAATACCATTTATTTTTGCTTCTAAAAGAACAGCCTTATTACTTGCTTTTAATTGTTCTAATATATATATTAATTGGTCTTTATCATCAATATTAATAGTAAAGCTAGTTCCGTCCCTTATAAATTTTTTATATAAAGGAGCATAAATTCCTCCTTCGTCTAAATGCTTTTCATAAGAAGGTTTTACTTCTCCTCTTCTAACTCCACTTGAATATAAAGGATTACCAACAAAATCATTTTTTTCTTTAAATTTTTTGTTTAAATGTTTAATATATTTATTAGTCATTTTACCATTCCTCATAGGAGGAGTTCCAAAGTCAATTTCTTTTGCTCTTTTCTTTACTTGTTCCTTTGTGGCTGAACCACCATCAGTTATAGGTTTAAAATAATCTATTTGGTTCTCCATAATTATAGTTTTTATTTTATTTTCATCGGTTTCCATTGTGTTATATACATTATAATATAAACTCTTTTCTAAACTCATTATATATTAAACAAATATTATTTCAAATCAATTTTAAATTTTTTTAAATTTTTTTTAAAAATTTTTTTAAAATTATTTTTAAAATTTTTTTAAAATTGTTTTTACTTAATTTATATGTAATGTCGGTATATGAAAGTAAAGTTATTGAGGAAAATAAAAATATTGAAAAAAAAATTAAAGCATTACAAAAACTAATTAAACCAGTTGAAAGACCTATTGTAAAAAAATATTTACCATTTCCTTATGAAGTAAATGTTCTTATTTTAGATAAATTAGAATTTTTAAAACAAGAATATTATTATAAACTAAAAACTAAAAATATTGTTTATAGATTATTATATAATTTTGATTATTTTACTGAACCTTATGAAGTTAAAAACAGACGAGGAAAAGTTCATAAGTATAAAAGTTGGCTAGATTTTGAAATAAGGAATAGGAGATTAATAGAAAATTTTGATTATAGGGAATATTTTCCTTGGGTTGAATTAATAAATCATATTTACAAAGAAGGAATTAACAATCTTAAATTAGAATACGAAGGGGATGTAAAATATAAGAATAAGGTTTTTAATGAAATGATTGATTTTAAAGAGAAGTTGGAGATTGTATTAAGGAGAGCAAAAAATAATTTATATTTTATAAATAATCATTTATCGTTGAGAAATTATGATACAATGGAAATGCGTGATAGATTTAATAGGGAACATAAATTTAAAATATTTAGTAATGGTTATTGTAAAATAAACTCTAAACAATATAATCTATTTTTACAAGAAGTAGCGAGTTATATAGATTTTCAAGGTAAAGTTATTATGGAATTTGTTAATGACATTAAATTATAAAAAAATTATATATCCATTTTTAATATAATACTATTTGACCCATAAGGTTCAAATATTCTTATTTTAAAATCTATTCTTCCCATACTAACTCTTCAACCTCGTCAATCTCCATAACATCACCGTCTTCGTCAAAAGCATAACATAATATTTGGTAAAAATTTTCTTTATTATCTCCTTCATTAATATAAGGAGATTTTAAATACTCGTTAAAGCATTTTTTCATTTCTTCAAATGTTTCAAACTCTTCAACATAACTTCCTTCATTAATAGACATAGTATAAGTGATGTTTTGTGATTGAGAGGACATTACATAACTTTTTAACAAAAACAATTTTAAAAATTTTTTTTAAATTTTTTTTAAAAATTTTTATCAGTTTTTCTATTCAAAAATTAATCATCCTAATTTGAGATTGAAAATTTTTTTTTTTTGTTATTTTTTTAATGAGGGACATTTTAGCCTAATTGAGGATATTTTATTTATTACGGAAAAAGCAAGTGAGCCAATTATGCGTAATTTGGGTATTAGAAAAATTAACATAATCTATTAAGCTCAATCCTAATAAATCCCTTATTAGGATGGTTCTTTATAAATTATCTTATGTTTCCTTTCAGTGCCAGATATGCCTAATTATCCCTA
>Ga0209337_1002292_pt1 | contig 14008 bp, 22 predicted proteins | sample LinPmetageLP53_FD_184044 | JGI IMG/M metagenome (GOLD analysis project Ga0209337, IMG submission 184044) | Marine viral communities from the Pacific Ocean - LP-53 (SPAdes) (version 2) | ecosystem: Environmental > Aquatic > Marine > Oceanic | place: Pacific Ocean | collected 2010-02-08
CAGAAACTATTTTAAATACTAGGTTAGATTTAAAAGGTACTAAAGTAGGATACGATTCTACTACACAAATAAACACTTTTCTTACAGATAACCTTATAACTTTTTATAAAACTTTAGAAGATACAATTAGATTAGATTTAGATAAAGCAAATTCTTACACAGTCATAATGATACAGAACGGTAAGAGCACACAGATTATAGTTAATGGTGGAGGAGACTCTACTATCAAAATTACACAAGGAGACTAGCATGAAGTGGGCAATTACCTTATTAAGTCTACTAACTTTACCTCTCCTCTTCAACCTTGCACCACTAGAAGTAATGAGACTCAAGACTTTTGATGCTCTTGTTACAGTTCCAGAACCTACTGGATACTTTACAATCCTAAACATAGACGAAACTTTCCTAGATGAACAGGGTGGATACCCTCTGCCTAGAGATACACTCGCAAAGATTCACAAAGATATAATAGATGCCGGAGCTTTAGGGGTAGGATGGGTTATGTTATTCCCACATCCTGATAGACTAGGAGGAGATGATGCGTTTGCTTTAGAGCTTTCAAAGTCTGCAAGTGTTATAGCTATGCCAGAAGTAGATAACGGTAACTACCCTGCTACACACGGCACAGTAATCAAAGGACCAATAATATCTTTACCTAAAGCTCAAGGCTTTTTAGAAAACATAAACGTATTAAAACAATCAGCAGGACAAGGAGCTATATCAGCTCCAGTAGATGTAGATAATTTGGTAAGACGTATACCGTTACTACAGCAAACAGATAATGGGTGGGTAGCTTCTTTTGGAACAGAAGTTTTAAAAATACTAGGAGGTGGTCAGACTTATCAGATTGTAACAAATCAGAATGGAATTGAGCAGGTTAGAGTAAGAGGCATCCCTCCCATTTCAACAGATAGTATGGGACGTAAATGGATTAGTTGGGTAGATACACCACAGACAACACTAGAAGAGATGAACGTAAAAGATAAGTTTGTGTTTGTTGGGTTTACTGCAAAGGGAATATCTCCTCAACTCGCAACTCCTGTTGGTCTGTTAGAACCTCACAAAATTCAAGCAGCTTTATCAGAAAGTATGCTAATGGACACGCCTCAAATTCCAGACTATAGATTGTTTTTAGAGTTATTATTATTATGTGTCTCAGGCTTATTGACAGCTCTTGTAATCAAAGCTTTAGGCATTACATGGGGCATAGTATCAGCTAGTATTTTAATGTCTTGTGTGGCTTATCTTGGGTATTACTTTATCAGTATTAATTACTTAATAGATGTTACATGGAGTATGACATGTATGACACTTATTGCCACTCAACAATTTTATTTAAACTTTAGAACTCAGTTTAAATTAAGACAACAGATTAAGAAACAGTTTGAACATTACCTTGACCCAAGACAAGTAAAAAGATTACAAGATAACCCTAGTCTTTTAAAGCTTGGAGGTGAGAGAAGACGTTGTACGTTTTTATTTACAGACGTGAGAGGCTTTACAAGTTTATCGGAAAGATTAGAGCCTGAAGAAGTTGCAGAGATAATGAACAAAGCACTAACCATTCAAGCAAACGCTGTGCAGAAACATGGTGGTATGGTAGACAAGTATATTGGCGATGCAATGATGGCAATTTTTAATGCACCTATGGACTTAGATAACCATGAGGACAGAGCAGTAAAAACAGCTCTTGAAATAAAGAAGAATATGCAAGAAGCAAACTTAGGAATTGAAATTGGTATTGGAATAAATACAGGCGAAGCTGTAATAGGAAATATGGGAAGTGATACACGTTTTGATTATACTGCCATAGGTGACGCTGTTAATTTAGCAGCTAGGTTAGAGTCTTCTACAAAAGAAGTGGGCGAGGATATAGTCATAGGGTACACTACAGCTTTTAACTCTACTGTACCCATGAAATATTTAGACCCTATAAAGGTTAAAGGAAAAGAAAAAGAAATAGTAATATATACTATTCAATAGCTGCTAGTTCTTTTTGAAAGTAATCGTGTAGCTTACTCATTTTTTCTTTACCGTGTCTAAGTATTGTTTTCATTAGAGGTCTATCATCTAAAGGAAAAACCTCATCCACCATTTCTTCTGGCAATATACTGTACTCAGTAATTATTTTGTTGTCTCTTGTTAAAAGTATTTTAAAGCTTACTAAGTTAGCTTCAGATTTATTAATCATTTGATTCCTTTAAATTTGTAAAGTTAATTGTATCTTGTCTACCACGCAATCCTGCTTTCATATAAGTAGTGGCTCGTCCTTCAAAAAAGTTCTGATGTTCAACGCCCATGACTTCATCAATCCAGCCAAGAGGATTTTCTCGTTGGTCATAATTAGTTTTAAGACCTAGCTGTAGTAGCCTTCTATCAGCAATGTATCTGTTATAAGCATACATATCTTTCTTTGTAAGACCCTGTAGGTCTCCCATCTCAAACACTAAATCTAAAAACTTATCTTCAAGCTCTACCATTTCTCTACATATCTGATATAGCTCTGCTTTAAAATCGTCAGTCCATATCTCTATGTTCTCTTGTATAAACTCTCTAAACAATTTAGTCATAGCTTCAACATGCATAGACTCATCACGAATAGAGTAAGTAACTATCTGTCCCATACCTTTCATCTTACCAAACCTAGGGAAGTTAAGGAGGATAGCAAAGCTACTAAAGAGTTGTAGTCCTTCTGTAAAAGCTGAGTAAACTGCTAGTGTTTTAGCTATGGTTTTCTTATCAGACTTGAGTGGTTTAAACGACCCAACATAATCATGCTTGTCTGCCATCTCTTCATACTCTGAGAAAGCTTTGTATTCTATTTCAGGCATACCAACTGTATCAAGTAGTAAGCTGTACGCATCTTGGTGTATTGATTCCATGTTAGCAAAAGAACTCATCATCATTCTTGCTTCAGGTTTCTTAAAGATAGGCATGTACTTATCTATGTAGCCGGAAGCTACGTCAACATCTGATTGAGTAAACAATCTAAATATCTGTGTAAGTAAATGTTTTTCTTCAGGGTTTATATCCTGCCAATCTTTTACATCTGTGTGTAGTGGTACAGACTCAGGCATCCAATGCATTTGGTTCTGTAGTTTGTAATACTCATACATCCACGGGTATTCAAACGGTTTGTAGTAATCTCTAGTTTTTAATAAGCTCATATCTTTTCCTTTGGTGTGTATACTATTACAAATGAATTACATGTAGGACAACTTAAAAAAGTTTCCATTATGTAATCCTCATTTTCTTCTTCTGTGTCATGGTCGCTACCCCATATTAATTCATTATCGCAGTTATAACAATTCATATTATCCCTCGCACGATATACATTCCACTTCATCTAATTTGATTCGTGAAACTTTGGTGTTTACATTCTCTACGTTACGAGCTGCATTAGTTCTAAAGTAATACAGCGATTTTAATTTGTTCATACCGTACCAATGTACATCACTAACGTATTGCATGTACTCATCGTGTACCTCTTGAGGCTCTGTTGATTTAGGTATAGTAAAGAATAAGTTTACAGACTGTGCTTGACAAACAAACTCTTGTCGTTTAGAGGCGTGTTCTACAATCCACAACTGGTCTATTTCATTAGCTGTTTTAAATATTTCTTTATCAGTATTATCTAACATATCTAAATGCTGTACCGAACCTTCGTTAGCTGTAATGTCTTTCCAAATCTGTTCTAGTTCTTTTCCTTTTATTCCTTTAGACTTTAAAAGTTTTTCTAAGTATTTGTTTTTTACTTGGTAGCTTCCGGATAAAGTTTTGTGAGTATAGCAGTTAGCCCTGTAAGGTTCAATACTAGGAGAAGTCCCACTACAGATGATGCCACTACTAGCATTAGGAGCAATAGCAAGGAGATTAGCATTACGCTTACCACTCCCGTGAATGTCAGGAGCTTCACCCCTTTCAATAGCCAACTCTTGAGTTGCTGCTTTTGCTTTGGTCTTGATATAAGTAAATGCTTTATGATTAAACCCAGTTGCGTATATACCCTCAAAAGGTATTCTTCTAGACTGTAGATAAGCGTGGAAACCCATAGCACCAAGACCGAGACTGCGTTCTCTATACGCTGAGTAAGCAGACTTCGCATACCCCTCTTGACCTTCCCTAACATGTTTTGTAAACCTTTTAAAATTTGCACTGTATTCTCCTAACTGCGTTGTATCTATTGCGTTGTCAATATAATGTTGTAATACATTGTCAAGCATTGTTATTAAATCCTGTATAAAATTATCATCCTTTGACCAATCATCAAAGTGTTCTAAGTTTACTGAAGACAGACAACATACTGCTGTTCTTTCTTCGTTTGTAGGCAGCGTAATCTCTGAACATAAATTACTTTGTCTAATTTTTAAACCTAAATCTTTTTGTTGTTTAGGAAGTGCTTCGTTACATGTGTCTATATTAATCATGTAAGGCTCACCCGTCTCAGCTCTAGCATGAATAATCTGCCACCACAAGTCTCTAGCATTAACTATCTTAACAGCTTCGTTAGTCTTAGGGTCAATCAGTCTCCAGTCTTCATCGCTTTCAACAGCCTGTAAGAATGTATTGGTTATGTTGATACCGTTGTGGAGATTAAGATTTTTTCTGTTAATATCACCACCAGATTCTTTACGCATGTTTATAAACTCTTCAATCTCTGGATGGCTTATGTCCATATAAGCTGCATAGCTTCCACGTCTAGTAGTGCCTTGATTAAAGGCTAACATCTGTGAGTCTACAACGTGGATGAAAGGAATGCTTCCAGTAGAACGACTGCCATGAGCAGTTGAAATACCATTGCTCCTAATATCGCCCCAATATCCACCGATGCCTCCACCTGAACTAGCCAACCATATGTTCTCATCATAGTGAGCAGATAAACCACTCCTGCTGTCAGGTACATAATTGAGGAAACAACTGATAGGAAGCCCACGACTTGTACCCCCGTTGCTAAGTATAGGAGTGCTGAACATGAACCAACGAGAGGAGCTGTAGTTATAAATCCTTTGAGCCAACTCAAAATCTGTCTCCCCTTTGAAGGTTGCTCCGAAGACGGAGGCTCTTGCGAATGCTTCTTGTGCATGTGTTTCTTTCTCCCAAAAATATCTATCTTTTAATGTGTCAAGACTAAACTTGTCAAATGTTTTTTCTCTGTCGTAATCTATTTCAATTCCTAAGTAAGGCTTAGTTCCTATCTTATCTTCAAGCATCTTCTATGTCCTGTAAATGTATAGCCATTATAGCATAATGTATTATTTTTAGCAAGTCTGTTTGGTTCTTATCTTCCATAGTTTCGGGGTCAGGTTTCTTACCATACCTCATAGCATACTTTATAATGTTACCCATACAAAAACCTTCACCGTGTCCGTTATCAAAGATAACATCGGTTGCTTGATATTCACCATAAGCATAGTGTTGTTCATAAGTATTGTCAATATATCTTTCTATTTGTTTTAATGTGTTGTCTTCATTAAATTTATAATTCATCGTTTCTCCAAGTGTCGGGTAAAGTATCTTCACTATACCATGTAAAATTATTTGTCTCTGCCCATTCAGCATGAGTTCTTTTTGTGCCGTCTTTTCTTTTCTTTGCCTGTGGCATAGGAGAATAAGGTTTCTGAAATAAGAACACTAACTCATAGTCTTTAGGTAAAGCTGTGCGTATATGTATGTACTTACTATACTCTGCATAGTCCCAGAACCTACCTTTAGCTTCAAGCAATATAGTTTTATTATCTATTAACTTAACAAAGTCCGGTTCATACTTATGCTTAACAACATAGGAGATGTTATCCCAATGATGCTTCCACTCTTGAAGTATTGTTTGATGTAGGGTAGCTTCCCACATACTATCATACCCTTTAGGTACACTAGTTTTCTTAGGTCTAGGTTTTCTAGGTACTCTTCTAGTCATTAAGAGTTGCTAGTGTTATGTCAGGGTTTCTTTTAACTTTTTTGTAGAACCAACGGGGACTGTAAGCACTTAACATAAATTTATTTCTGGCTAAGATATGAGTTTCTTTAGGAATAAATTCGTGTAAGTTATTTTTATTTATTTTGCTAGTGTCTTCGTCTTCAGGAACTAAAGTTCTTATCCACTCTATTAATAGTTTTTCGGATTTGCGTCTTAACATTTTATATTTTTTACCACTCATATTGTTTCCTTTGTGTTAGAAGAATTATAGTTCTTTACTAGTTTCCAATACTGCAATATACTATTAAACATTTCTGTATGTTTTTCTTGCGTATCTTTTTCCCAAACGTGACAAGCTATAAGCTCTGTGTCTTCTCTATCAACAAAGATAGATACTCTTTCAACATCATCAAAGCCGCAACCCTGTGCATAAGCAGACAACTGCATACCATGTTCATCGTATACTAATTTAGATGGGTCTTTACCTTCTAAGTTATCTTTAGTTTTAAAGTCTACAAAGATACCGGACTTAGAATATAAATCTATTTTACCACCGTAGCCTAAGTCAGCACAGAAGGAAGCTTCAGCTATCCACTCTTCATCAGGAAACATTTCATCTAAATAGTTTCGAATAACACAATATGTTTCTGTCTTCTCTTCGCCAAGAAAACCACGTTCAATCATAGCATGAATCTTTGTACCTTTTTCTGCTGCTTCTTTCCCTAGTTTTTTAGAGTCTTGTTTACATCTATAAGCAAACTCTTCTATAGATTCAAGAGGGTCTTTCTCTAACGTAAGAGCAGAGTTAAGTGCTTGATTGATTTTCCAATTTTCTAACTGAGGTTTAGCTATCATGCCTAGTACGGTAGTTACTGAGGGTACTAGTTGTTCTTTCCTTGCATCTCTAAGTGTAGTGTTTCTTTCTTTACCGTTAGCACCAATGACAGTGTACATTGGCTCACCTTCTTGAGTGTACCAATGACCTGATTCTGATTTAAATTTGTTAGCCGACAATTTATTATATACATCTTGAGAGGATGTGTCAAGTGTTTCTTTATTTTTTTCCATCTTCTGACTCCTTGAATGCTTTAATTACATCTGATGAAAATAACTTTTGTAAGTTTACAAGAAACATTTTACTAGCGTTATGGTCTCCACCTGCTACAGTTTTAAATGTATCAAGCTTATCAACTATAGTTCTAAGTACATCTGTTTTAAATACAAGGGTACAGAACTCATTGTCTCCTACACACAGGTTGTGAAACCAGTAGTCTGATTCAGTTGCCCTGATACCGGACGGTTTGTTCCATGACTCATACTCTATACATATGTTTCCTGTTTTCATCCACATACCTTTCTCTGATTTAACTTCTATCTTCTTACCAGTTAGCATGTCCTTTATCTTATCTTCTCTTATCTCTCCGTACTCTAAATCAATGTCAAATTTCTTTCTATCTTCTTTGTTTGGTTTCATGTTCTATTCCTTTTTCTTTATATAGTTCTTTATAATAATTACCAACTTTTAAAATTTCATTAGGACTTGCACAAGATTTAATTGTATTTGCTAACATGGATATAATTATAATGTTTTCTTTTACATAACCTTTTGATGGAACAATCCTATCTATTGTTGGAGAGTTTTCCCAATTGTTTTCTTTACCTTGTTTATTAATCTCAAATTTAAAACCAAACACAGGACAGTGTGTTGTAATTATTTTTTTTACATCTTTTACTTTTAAATTAAAGGGTAAGTTATTTTTGTTTGCTCTTCCTCTTGCTCCTTCTACTAAATCACTTGAGTGTATAGAAGAACCTACTATTTTTTGTTGTCTCTGTTTAACCCTCATCTTATTAGTGAGCTTACTGAAACAAGAATTACATTTATAAATTTTGTTTTTATAATTTATAACATAACAATTTCCTATAGCTGAACCAATTTTTTTAGGAATTAAATCAACAAAACATATTGTGCATCGTTTAATTATATTGCCTTTGTTAATGAGTCTCACTCCAATTTACTCCTGTCTTGTATTCACCGTCTAGTGGACAACGAAGGTTAAAATATTCTCCTGCTTTTACTATACTATCTACAGCCAATCCTCCTACGAAATCGGCTTGACTTTCTTTTACTTCTATCTGCCACTCATCGTGGATATTAGCAACGAACTTATATTCTATAGCATTTAATTTCAATACATCATCAAGAAGAACTAAAGCTTTCTTCATAACTATAGCACCAGCTCCCTGTAATAAAGTGTTAAGTGCTGAGTGTTGGTTACGAACATATAACTTTCTACCGTCTAATCCTTTGAGATATTTTTTTGTTGCTGCTCTTTGCACCCTGTCTCTAAGAGATTTAAATGTAGGTTTATTATCAAAGAAATATTGTCTAGCTCTTTTACCATCTGACGTATTTCCTCCGACCACCTTACCAAGTTTTTCATCTCCTGCTCCGTACATGAGTGCATAGATGAATGTCTTTGCCTTATCTCTAGATTTAAGCTGTGCAAGTTTTTGATTAGAGGTGTGTATGTCTCCGTTAATGATTTCATTTGTGTATTCCTCGTCATTCATATAGTGTGCTAACATTCTAATCTCAAGACCAGAAGCATCCACGCCTAGTAAAATATTATTGTCATCAACAATCCAACAAGCTCTGCACTCTTGTCCGTAAGGACTATGAGAGCTGGGAACTTGTGCCATGTTGGGACTCCTGTGTGTCATTCTGCCGGTGATAGCACCGTTAGGTATCACGAAACCATGTACCCTGCCGTCATCTTCAGTAGCTTCAATCCAAGAATCAATCTGAGCTATACGCTTTTGAAGTAGAAGGAACTGTGCTATTAGGTTAGCTTCGTGTATGTGTGTGATAGCTGATAGAGTTTTCTCATCTACTATGGGCTGACCAGTAGGTGTAAACCTATCTGGCTTCCAGCCAAAGTCAATAAGATATTCGCCAATCTGTTTGCGACTACCTAGATTAAACTCAACAAGTTCTTTTCTCATGAAAGGATTCATGTTTTGAGTAGAGATGCACCTGTCGTACTCATCGTCAGTAAGACCACGTTTAGACAACTCTCCGTCTTTTCTAATAAAAGGAGTAACTATCTTATCGTCTACCCACTTAGGTTTAAATGTATTGTGAACCTCATCTTCTATTGATTGTTTCTTTTCTCTTAACTCAGCAAGTAAAAGTAACCCGTGCTCAGTATCAAACTTAAATCCATTAACCTCTTGTTGTTTAATAATGTCTGCTATCCTTTGTTCTATAGCTATGCATTCTTTATCAAAGCCTTTGCTTTCTTTTCGCAACTCTGCTAACACTACTGCATTTAATTCTACATCTCTGATACAATAGTTTAACATATCTTCAGAATAATTTAAGTAATCACTAAACTCTATCTTATGATATCCTAATTTATATCCCCACTTCTCTAAGCTGTGACCACCCTCTCTATTAGGATTAAATAGTCTGGACAATACAAGAGTATCTATGACTGGTATATTAGAAAGGTCAACATCACTAAACTTATGCACCATAGGTATATCAAATCCAATAATGTTATGACCTATTAAAGTATCTGCTGTAGCTAAAAATCTACAGCCAGTCTGTACTTTATCCGGTGGGAAAGTATAGATAGTTTTTGTGTCTACATCTTGTGCAACTATACAATGTATCTTTGTTGCTTTAAGGTCATCTGTTTCTATATCAAATACTAACTGCATTAGAATGCCTCCTCTAAACTATCATCGAAATCTATATCTTCGTCTGTTAGTTCTATTAATCTACCTGTCTCACTATCATACACGACCCTAGCTGCTAGTCCAACGTCACCGGTGTATCTTGATTTAAGTACACGAAGTCTTGTAGTCCTTGCTTCTTCTGGGTCATCTGATTGTTGGTTACGTTCTAATGCTATCACACAATCACTTAGTTGTCCAATACTATTTGAACCACGAAGATGTGATAGTGATACTTCAATACCGTTCTCATGTCCTTTGTTGCCATCAACTCTGCGTAAGTGAGAAACTAAAATGATACCAGCACCCGTCTCTTCTACCAAACTTCTAAGTCTGGTCATGATAGAATCAATAGCTCGTCTTTCATCTCCATCATGTACTGCACTAACTAACATGTGCAGATGGTCTACTACCACCCACTTGCAGTCGCACCCTATAATCATGAAGCGAAGCTTAGTAAAGATATCATCAATGTCATTCGTGCCAAAGTGTGAATGTACCCATACTCTATTACGATTTTCTCCGTCATAAAGTATATCAAACATCTTATCAAGTTCTTCTTTAGAAAACTTATCACGTTCTTGGTCAACGTATAGTCTAGCGTTAGCTTCAATAGATAAGATACCATCAATAGTTCTTCTCCAATCTTCTTCTAATGCAATGATACCTACGTTGTCGCTGGTATTTTTAATAAGATGATGTTCAAGTTCTCTGGTTACACTAGACTTACCGAGACCTGTGCCACCTGTAAGGGTAACAAGTTCTCCTTGTCTAAGTCCATATAACTTTTTGTTAAGTCCTTCATAAGGATAGGGGACACTCTCTTTTCTTTCACGATTGTGAAACTTCTCACGTTGCTCTGAAACATTTATAACGCCAGAAGGTGTATAAACTTTTGATGCCCACCACGCTTCAACAAATTCTTTATGTTTGTTAGAACGTAACATATCGTTAGCATCTTTGTAGCCGTGTGGTAGTGTAAGTATCTTAGCCTTGCTAGGTTTAAATAGTCTAGCAACTTTAATAGATGCTTCCTTACCTGCCTTATCATTGTCAAAGGAAATAATTACGTTCTCAAACTCTTCAAAGAACTCAAGACTTTCTTTTATATCACGTACTGCACCTTGAGCACCACGCTTAATAGACACTACTGCCCACTTAGAACCCAAGAGTTCGTAAGCAGACATAGCATCACACTCACCTTCTACAATGGTAACATACTTGCCACCTTTAAATAACTGTTGACCAAACAAACCTGTATCATTATAAGTTCCGGATACAAAGAAGTCTTTGTTCTTTACGTTGCGATACTTAGTAGCTGACAGCTCGTGTCCATTATAATATGGGTACAAATGCTTAACTACATTTCCTTGTAGGTCATGTACGCATTTAACTCCATACTTAGTAGCCGTTGCTTGGGTTATTTTTCTGTCTGTAAGAGCAGAGAACTTCCCTTCATCCACCATATCAGGTTGTTTAGTCGGTGTTGTTGTTGCTGTTTGCATATCCTTTCCTCCACATGCGTTAGTATAACTTGGCATAAACTCACCACAACTGAAACACTTTGCTGAATCATCTTCGTTGATTCCAACAGCATCACTACTGTTACAAAGTGGACAGGGTTGATGTAACTTATCCCAAGTCTTTTCCATGTTAGCCCTCATAAGCTATTAAGACTCGTCTTCTGAATCTTCTTCTACAACTTCCTCATCATCTTCAGGTGTTTCTACTATAGCTTCTTCAGCACTTTGTAGTAACAACTCAAGATTGTTTTGATGTGTACCTGAAGCAAAGTTAAGTGCTTCAACAAGAACATTCAACGTACCTATCTTACTGATAGACATGTTGGCATTAGCTCTCGCGTTCTCATCTTCAATCATAGTAGTATCATATACTACCTGACCATCATCTTTAGTAATAGTAATAATCATTATTAAAATTCCTCGTTATCATCTGAATTACCTTCAGAGTATTCAATTAAATCAGTAACCTTTACAGCTATTAACTCTGCAAACGTACCATACTTACCTGTATAGGGTTTAATCTTTACAGTTCCTACCGAACCATTTCCAACATTAACATCTAAATTATTACCGTCTACATCAACTAACTTAGGTGCTGGGTTGGTAGTCCCATCATGTTTGATGACCTTCCTGCTAAAAGAGAAAGCTGGTTCATCATACTTAGGCAGACCGTCTCTGGTTCTAACCTGTGATAATCCCATACCCTCTAATCTAGACGCAGTATCTTCATCAGTCAACACCACTACACCATACTTATGTGGTTCAAACTTAGTGTTTGGGGAGCTGACATTAGCCCACATAAATTTTCCTTCTACATACTCATACATATAATTCCTCCTTTAGTTCGTATTAAGTTTTGACATTGTAACAAAATCAAACTTGTTTGTCAAGTCTTTTCTGTCTTCTTTTTGCATTGTTTCTATCTCTTGTAAATTGTATAGAGGATTGCAAGTCTTCCCACATCTCGTTCAAGCACTCTTGCTTTTGTTCTTTGTTAAGTCTGGTCACAATTTTTATATCAGACTTCTTAGGTATCCAAGTATCCCAATAGGCTTTGTCCATGTCTGTCCATGTCCAAGCTATCTCCTTGTTTAGTGTTGTTGATTTAAAATATAAATTCATATAGCCCTCCAGCTTTTAAAATTAAAGAGGTTATTTTTGAGTGATAACCAGCACTACAAATTGAGGTGGCGTTGGCTCAGAAAACTCTAAGCACTAGCCACAAGTGGGTACTTTAAAGTGATACCCAGCACTTTACAAGGGAAGGTAATTGGTTTAGTTCTCATCCCATTTCATCTACAACTTCTTCAAGGAGAACTTATCTATCCAGAGAAGTTTTTACAGTAGCTCAAACACCTTGTAAAACTTAGTCTAGTTTTTGTGGCACGAGACTAGAAACTCGCACGATTAAATCGTATGCCTTCAGGTTCAGGAAGGTTAGTTGAGGGCTACACCCTTAGACATACCTAAAAAACAAGGGGCTATTATACCACTACACTCCCTATTTGTCAAGCAGTATATCATCAAAAGTTACTACAGTTTCATCTAACAATCTAACATGAAATGTTTGTTCCTTACTCCATCTAGTTTCATACGCTATCTTATCTTCATATAACTTAGTGTTGTTCTTCGCTATCCACATCTCAAACTTCCTATACTCGTCAGAAGTTAGTTCTCTAAACCCTTCATCTACTCCCATTAAAAACCTCCTTTAAATAAATGCTTTAACATTTTTATTTTACTAGGTGATAAGTGTTCTAAATGTTCTGGTACTCCAGAATAAAACACATCATCGCTATCTTCATTAGTATCTATCATAGGTGTATTATCATAATGATTATCTATAATATTATCTATATTAATTTCTATATTTTCTTCCATATTTATTCCTTTTATTAAATAATAATTAATTATTGTTTTCAATATCTAAAATGTTAAAAGATTATATCATATTTTTAAAACTTTTGCAAGTTAATATATGAATTATTTTAATATTGTATATATTGTGTATAGTATTACTGCTAGTATTAGCATTGGTTAGTTAAATCCCTCCACTTTATTCCAGTTCTCATCAAGTATAAGCATCTCTTCCATCCCATGTTTATAATCTATTTCATTTACTTCCCACTCTTCATAGTCTTTTGAAGTTCCATCTTTAAAATCAATAGTTAAAGTCATACTACTTATGCCCCAGTCTTTTACCTTGTCCCAATCAATACCCAATTCATCTAAGTCCCAACTAATATATGCGTTGTATCTAGCCTCTATGTATTTAGGTTTAGTTCCTTCTATCCAATCACTCATCATCTTCCTCCTCGTATTCAAATTTAATTGTTGTGTTACCCAAGTCATCTTTTAATGTAGTCCATTTTGTAGGACAAGTATCGTACAACCATTCAAAAAATTCTTCTCTATTCATCATACACCTCCTCTAAATGTCTTATCAATCTATTCAATCCATCTTTAATGCCTTCATGTTCTGATTTAGTATGGCTATCATTTACCCATTCATCATCTGCAATAATATCTTCTGCAATATTTTTTATTCGTTCAATTGTTATCATCGTTCACCTCGCGTAAATGTATACGTCCCACTTAACAGCTTTATCCAATGGACAAAAGCATATGGTTCGTTGGTTATAGTCTGGGTTATTTCTACCCCACCTGCCTTGACACTTGACATAGTGTTTCTTGGTACTGTGCTTGTTCAACAGACTAACACTTTGTTTAACCTGTTGAAGTTTGTTAAGTTGTTCTAGCACCTCATCACTATTCTTTTCTACACTCATTACATATGTTTTAGTTCTCATAGCTTACGCCCTCCTCTATA
>Ga0209337_1002293_pt1 | contig 14003 bp, 4 predicted proteins | sample LinPmetageLP53_FD_184044 | JGI IMG/M metagenome (GOLD analysis project Ga0209337, IMG submission 184044) | Marine viral communities from the Pacific Ocean - LP-53 (SPAdes) (version 2) | ecosystem: Environmental > Aquatic > Marine > Oceanic | place: Pacific Ocean | collected 2010-02-08
AAAACGTAAAAGTATGGTCATCAGACCATCAGGACGTTCTTCTGACTTTATATCTCCTTCTTTCGGTTACGGGTGTTTATTAGATTGTAGCTATTGCTATATGAAGAGACATACACCCAAAGGTCTAAGTGTTGCAGAGAATACTAATGACATACTTACAGAGATTTCAAATCATGCACATTTTGCAACGGTAGATAAACCGAACCAGACAGACTCTGAATATGTAACATACGATATTGCTTGCAACGAAGACTTTGCCCTACATGCTAAATACCATGAGTGGGAGAAGATATTTGAGTTCTTTAAGAACCATCCTGTAGCCAAAGCAACTTTTGCTACTAAGATTATACCTAAAGTATTTCTTAAGTACAACCCTGAAGATAAAGTACGGATACGTTTTAGTCTAATGCCTCAAAAGATAAGCTCGATATTAGAGCCTAATACAAGTAAGATAGAGGATAGACTACTAGCAGTAGAAAGATTTATAAATGCAGGGTATGATGTACATCTTAATTTTTCACCAGTAGTATGCTATGAAGATTGGGAAGAAGATTATGCTAAATTATTTTCTTTAGTAGATAAGTTTGTAACATCTAAAGATAAAGTAAAATCAGAAGTTATATTTTTAACTCATAATGCAGATAAGCATTGGTATAATTTACAAAATAGTATACCAGGAGAAAATATGCTGTGGACACCTGATACACAAGAAGAAAAAACTTCTCAGTATGGAGGTAAAAATGTAAGATATAAGATAAGTATTAAATCTAATCTTACTAGAAAGTTTAAAGATTTACATAATGAATTGATTCCTTGGAATACAATTAGATATATATTTTAAAAATGAATGCGTTAAATAGATATAGACAAATATGGAAAGGTAAAAGCGATGATTTTATATTATCAAAAATACTGGTTGATTTAGAAAAAAAAGATAAAGTTATAAAGAAACTTACTGAACAAAATGAAAAGCTTCTTGAACTTATTAATAAAGAAACTAAAAAAATTGAAGAAGAAGTAATAAAAGAAAAACCTTCTAAAAGAAATAGTTTATTTGATAAATTAAAAATCAAAAAAGATGGTTAAAAAACTATTTGTTTCTAAAAAAGAAATGCTAAAAATGTATAGTAGAAGTAAAAAGTACCAAGATAAATATAGTTCTTTCGATAGATTCTTAGCAGATCAAAAACAATACTTTGATGGTCAAAATGTAAAATATTCCTTAATAGATTAAATATGATAAAAAATAGAATAGACTACAGCTTCTGTATAATGAAGCATATAGGAGATACAAAACACCTTTTGACACAAGGGGATGAAGTTTATGAAGAAGATGATGAATTTATGATGTCAAATATGATAGAAGTTCTTAATCAAAACTCAGACAGTGATTGTAAATATGAATTAATAAAAATACCTAAAAGAAATAATGGATAATTTATTTGGAACTTATAAATTAGAAGATGTACTAGTTGCATTATAAAAATAAAGGGGGTTTTACGACCCCCTTTTTTCTGTTCCACGTTAAATATTTTATCGAATAAAATATTTCAATCTTTCTTCTGGATAGAACCAATCTTCGATAGTATCAGCCATAGGTACTTGTCGTCTTGCCCAAATACCTATTCTGAATTTATCTTTATTTCTACCAGCTTTATAAATCTTAAAGAAAGGGTTATCATTATAAAAGAACCCAGGATTTATTGTTTTTGTTAAATTCATTAATGATTCAACTTGATTTACAGCAGCAGACGGTGAAGAAGCTAATTTGAATATTTCTGTAGAGTTCCACACAGGAATAAATATTCCAAGTTCTGTAGAGAATCTTTGTGCTTGATAAGCAGCCATATTTAATACCCAATCATCATCGTCATCTCCCGCAAGACCTGTTAGTATACCTCCAAGTATAGATGCTGCAAGGAAATAACCAACTTCAGTCATACTTCTAGTAACATTTGCTTTATCATTATCTGAAAGATTATTGTAATTCTCTTTAGCTGAAGCAAATGTAAGTTGACCTTCTTTTAACTCTTTAATTAATTGCCAATAGAATCTACCACCTGTTCTATGAAAACCTTCAAGGTCATCATTTACCATATAGTTTCTATATTTATTTTCAAATCTTCTGTTCATACCAGGAACAAACCATTTTCTAAAAAGCATTGCTGCTCTACCAAGAGATTTCTTTTGTAAAGCATTACGATCATTTACATTATAGATACCATGTAATCTCTGATTAACACTTTGCATTTTCATTATAAATGCTCTTGTATCAGCATCTGTAAATGCAGAACCATCAAGATTTTTAGTACCTTCTTGAACTTTCATTCTATTATTCTCAATAATTAAAGCATCGTAAAAATCTATTTCTTTACCATCTTTATTAAGAACTTTTTTATTGTATGCTAATCCAAGTGCCATACGGCTTTGCATTTGATGCTCACCAGCATGATTTAAGAAAAAGAATGTAGAGTCTTTAAACATTCTACCCCATCTACTACGGTCAGTATTTACATCACTAGTTCGATTTTCAAAATCTTGAAGAACATCAAATCTTTCAAGAAATAATCTAAGCTTGTTTGAAGATTTTGTAGTTCCTATATCTCCCATCAACCCACTAACACCATTTTTATCTGTCCAATATGCTTTACGAGCTTTTTTAAGATCTGCTTGTGTTACATATTGTTTAGCAAAAGCTTCTTCTCTAATAAGAGCATTACCAAGAGTAATGTTTGATATTCCAGAAAATAAATTAAGAGCAAGACTGTTAACAGCGGTGTATTTTATAAGAGCATCAACAATTTTAGCTTCACTTACATTATCTGGAAGTACTGCATTTTGATCATCTTTAAGTTCACCATAATAAATCATATCAATGTAGTCTTTCCATCTCTTATATGATTCACCACCTTTTGTGACTTTTGCATCTTTTTCAGTACCGCTTACCATACCTTTAGCTTTTGATATCACATTTGCAGATTGTGTAACCTGACGCTCTCTTAGTACATCTCCAGTAATTTCAACAACGTTTTGTATGTTTACAAGGTTTCTATGTCTATTAGCCATATTTGCAAATAATGCCATAGTAGCTGTAGCATCCATAGAAAGGTCAGACATATTACTTAATTTACTACTATAATATATAGGTATATTTTTAATAGGTTGGTCTCTTTCATCAAGAATTTGCATACCAAATGATGTATCATCTTCTCTTCTTGAATAAAGATCTTTTAGTGTTTCTTGAATAGTACGTTTTTTATCAGTCTTTAATCTTTCAAGAATATCTTTTCTAACTTGAGGAGCAAGATTACTGCTTGAATATTTATAACTCATATGTGATGTAAGCTTTGAGCGCATATTCATTAAAGCTTCATAATATTCTTTCTTTGCAGGATTAGACATAATAGAAGCATACTGAGGGTTACCATAGATGCTTTTTTTAGGTAAAGCAAATTCTTTTCTAAACTGCATATCCCCTTTATAGTCAGTCCAAATTCTACTATTTTTCCATTTTGCATAGTTTTGAATACCTCTTCTAACATTTGCTGCTGCAACTTTATCTGACTTAGCAATAATATTTACTAATTCTTCTGACCTTACACCAGGATTTTCTTTTACAGCACGTTCATATAAAGCTATATCTTTTTTAAACTTAAGAGCATTTGTTATAAACCCTTTTCTTTTTTCAACAAGAATTTTTTTATACTCAGGATTAAGATCTGTATTTTTTTCTACCCAAGCGTTTTCTCTTTCAATATATTCAGCTTCAAGGTTAGGAGTAGACTTAAGTAACCTCCACCTATCAGCAGGGTCTTCTGGTAAACCTAAATCTTTATGCAACTGCTCATAAAATACTTTTTTAGCATCATTAAATTGTTGCTCGTTTATTTCGGTTACGTAATTCCCTGTAAGGTTACCTTCTGAATCTTTTTCAAAAACAAATTCTGTATTTGGAATACCAGCTTTTTTAAGCTTGTCATCCATATCATACAAGTCTCGCATGTCATCAAGAGTTTCCATTTGAGCAGCAAGTATTTTATCTTTTACAAGCTTATCAGTAAGAGCTAATAATTTATCTGGATTTTCTGCCATAGATGTTAACCATCTATTCCAAGTGCCATTATCATTACCAGTTTCTTCTGTTAACTTAAGAAGTTCTTGAAAATCTTTATTAACCGCTTCCTCTCTTTCCTCAGATGTCATTTTCTTATCGCTATAATATTGCTCAAGAAAAGGTCTTACTGTACTTACAAAAATATTACGACCATAATAAACATAGTCTTCAGACATTTGTGTTATACCTGTCTGAATATTTTTAAGAGCATCTATAAGTGCATCGTGTCTTTCAAGAGTAACATCATCAGCACCTTGTCGTTTAAGAGTTGTTCTATCGTTAACAGTATTTGCAAGAACAGCATTTACTATAGGTTCATATATAGTAATATAATTATTCATATCAGAAACAAGCTCTGCAAATTTTTCAAGTTCATCTTGATACATGTCAGCACCAAATGCTTCTCTCATAATTGACAACCTGTTAAGTATAGCTTCAGAATCACCTTCTGCATGTGATATAAAGTTTACAAGACCTTGAGTAATACGATTTTCATTATATTTCTCATTAGTACTTGCACCTAAATCACGCTCAAGTGCTCTAATAAGTTCTTTTTCCGACTGCATATACTCTTTAGTACCACGTGCTTTGTATTTATTTATCTTACGTTTAAGTACATAAATAGCATCCTTAAGTTCTTTGTCCATGTTGTCAAGCAACTTAGAGTTTTCAAACATTTTAGGATCAATCTGAAAAAATACATCATCGTCTTGAGGCTGCATGCTCTCAATCCTCTCTTTAACAACACTTGGTGTTTCAAGAGTTTGAGAAGCAATAGACTTAAGGCCTTCTCTAATACGTCTTTCTTTTTTCTTATTACCTTTTATTCCTCCAATAAGATTATTGAATGCGTTTAGGATTCTATAAAGAGTTTTCTTCCACCAGGGAGATGCTTCAGATGTAATATTCTCAATAAGAACATCAGACATCATTTTGCCAACAATCTCAAGACGAACTTTGTCCATGTTATTGTTGTAAACTTTCGCATAGACATCTTTATATTTTGTCCAGTAAGAAGTGTTTTCAATTTCAGCAAGTGCTTCTTGTACACGAGGGTCATCCTTCATAGCATATACTACAAAGTGTGCAACCTCCTCACTAAGAGTGTCAAGTTTACGAGTACCTTCACGAACAGCAATAGTTCGATCCATCATATCAGCAGCAGCATTTGCTGTTAGTTCTCTACCGTACTTTTCTTTATAAGTTTTAGCATATTCATCATAGTTAACAAGAGATAACCCAAGATCTGACATTAAAGATTTTAACCTTTTGTCAAGTGCTTCATTAGGAGATGCCTTAGAAGATTCATCTTGAAACATTTCAGTTTGAGGATTAATGATAATATAAAATATCTCACGACCTCCTTGACCGAATTTATTGGCTTTTTTAACACGTGCAGCTTTGTAACCTACTGCTCTATTTAAAGAAGCTACACTATTAGCAGCTTCAAAATAACCGTTCTTAGTTACCATAAGACCACCTTTATAACGCTTGATACCACGAGACTTTAAAAGTTCTTTCTCAATACTATCTTTACTATTTAAAGGTTCGCTAAAAAATACAGGGTCTTGATTACTTTGATTAGATACATAATCTTTAAAAGCAGCAGCGTCTTTTTTAGAACCTAATTCGTGCTTTTGTAAACGGTCATTTACATAGACTGTTCTTGTACCAGAAGATCTAGGAACTTTTGAAAGCTCTTTTATAGCATCTTTTCTATTATAACCTTGCATTTCTAGCATTGCAACTTCATCTTGTCTAATGTTATTGCCTTCCCAACCAATAAACCCATCTGCATTAGGATTTTCCTCCTTTAAAACATATATAGTTGCACGATTAATACCAAACTCTTTTGCTTGATAAGGATTCTTTAGGTTTACAACAAAAGCTTTATTAACAGGACCGTATTTTTTTGAATACTCTAAATCAGGAGTCAGATAATTACTACCAACACCACCAATTCTTTTTGATGAGGAAAATAAAATATCATCAAACTGAGTTTCAGGAAAAACAGTTGTAAGGTACATTGCATACTCTTCAGGAGTACCTATTTCTGCAAGTTCAGGATTAAGTTCAAATACTTTATCTAATCCTTCTTTAGCACTTGCTTCAACTTCTTCAGCATTTGGTAGATTTTCATTAGGAACAAATCTATTGTAATCCCAAATATCCTTATATCTTGCAAAATCAAGTTTTGCAGCAAATGTATCTCTCCAGTTAGCAAGTTTAATACCTCCTGCCTCAAAAGGTGCTAATTGATTAAATTCATCATAAGAAAAGAAATCAATTACTTTACCTTCTACACCTTCAGCAACTTCTTCCGTTGTACCGTCAATTTGATTTTTTAATTCATATGTACCTACTACTTTACCTTTATTATTAACAACATCGTAAGATTTAACTACAATTCTTTCACCATTATCAGCCTCAAAGGTTTCAGTAACATAATTTTTAATGCTATGATTTTCAGGAGCTATGAGCCATGTATCAGTAGTGTAACCTTCATTTCCATATATATCTCTTATAAATATTGCGTCTGGGTATTCAGCTAAAAACTTTTCTCTTGTTTCTTTTCTATTAAATGGAGATACCCAATCTATATCATGCAATAGATTCTCATCAGGTCTCTGAACAGTACCTTGCTCACCAAGAGCAGTAGAGCCAGTAAGTATAAAGCCTTTTTTACTAAGCTTATCTATAATAATATTTCCAAACTTATCTGACTCACGTGCCTCCTTTAGAGATACCTGTTTTGTTCTTTTACCTTCAGCTCCAGGTTTAAATTTTGATGCTGTTATTAATTTTTTGTTTTGCTGTAATACATTATTAGAAATAGTACCAATGTTTTTATTGATTTTATCTATTTCAATGCCAGCAAGATAATCGAAGAATGTGCTAATTAAACTTCTAATTTTCTCTAAAAGAGACTTATCATATTTACCCTCTGCTTTATTTTGAAGATCTTCAGCTATAAGTTTTCCTATATGCTTAAAATAAGGATCTTTATTTAAATCTCTATAATTGTAAGTTCCTGTAGTTTTAAAACGTTCGTAATTAGGATCGTTAGGTTGTATAGGAATAGCATTTGTAGTAATTAAAGAACTAATTGTTTGCTGAATCAAAGGATTATACTGCATCATATATGCAATAAATTCTCCAGCTATAGGAGGAAGATTTTCCTTACCTTTTGTATACGCTATTTTAGAAAGAATATCAGCAAAACCTAATTCATCTGTACCTAATTGTTCAGATATTAAACTAATATCCTTTACAGTTATACCAAATTGACTTAAGTATGTTTTTAATATTTGAGCAGTATCGTTACCAGCTCTTTTTATAAGATCTTCTCTTATCTCAACAGATTTTTCTTCTAAAAAACCCTCATTGTTGTATTCTTCAAGTTCTACACTCCGAACATCTTCGTTACTTTTTTTAAATATTTTTCCAAATACTTTAGGGCTAGATGCGACTGCAAACTTTTGCATTTGCTCACCTTTGAAATCGTAACCAAAAGAGTTTTCAGATACAGCATATCCACCTCTTTTTAGCATAGCTGCGTATCCAGGTGGAACAAAAGTGATAAAGTCTACTCCTTGCTTTGCTAAATTAGGAATAGCCTCAGTTAACAATTGTTTACTTGATGGAGAGCTATTTACTCTAGCATTAAATACTGCATTTTTAAAATCATATTGACCAAATATATAGGTGTCTTTATGTTTGTAAACTTGGTATTTTTCCATTAATTCTTTGAAAGACTCAAAAGGCATAGATTTACCTTTACGCTTTCTATCCATTAAATTTGTATAGTTATCATATATAGACTTAAGTTTTTCATCTGTGATATCAGGCTCTAACTCAAATATTGTAGAAGCTACAGTTGTAGGAGCATTTTTAGAAAACTCTACTTCCTTCTCACCTTCGTTTACAAAATCAAATTCAATTTCAGCAAGCAAAGGATTTTCTACTCTATCGAGTATTCCTTTAAATAATGGATCATTAGGGTTTACACACGCCATTTTAATAACATTCTTTAAGTTTATTAATTATAGAGTCAGATGACTTTAAAGCATTCTTTAAAAGAACTTCTGTGTTCTTTAATTTGTTAGACGGTATCTTACTTGCTCTATTACCAGCAATGTTAAGAATTGCAACATTATTTGTTTTTACCCATTCTCTTAATGTAGTTTCGTTAGGGTTTAATATAAAAGGTTTACCGTGTTTTTCAGCAAATGCTTTTGTTGCTAGTAATCCTGCTGAACTTGTATCTAATGCAAAATAAACAGTACCGTCAGAATTTCTTACGTTATCTTCTGTTCTTGCAGAATAACCTGAAGAAGAGCTTTCTGTTAAACCAAAATCAGCAAGAGATTCATCATTACCAGTTTCAGTTTTAAATCCTTTAGGTGCTGTGCCACCTGTCTCAATACCAAGAGATGTAGCAACAGTTAAACCTAATTGATCTACACCTGTCTGACCTCCAGATATAACTTTTACTGTAGTATCATTAGCTTTAGAGAATGCATCATTAATATAATCTAAGGCTTTAGCTTCATCACCCTTAAGGTATTTTAAAGCAAAGTTTTCAATAATTCTTTGTTGCTCCTCTACTGTAAAGGTATCCTTAAATGTTGTAGATACAGCAGCAGGTGCAGTTGGTTGTGCGGCAGCTGTAGGTTGAGTAGATTTACTCCAAGTACCTAAAGTTTGACCGTCAACTGTTACTTCAGAATAATTATAACCTTTAGCTTCCATGTTTTTGTAAAGCCTTTTTTCTCCTGTATTATAATTATTAGAATCTGTATAAGCTTTATTATCAGTAATAATAGTTGCTCCTGCCTCAACAGCTTTAATAGCTTCTTTTATAGTTCTATCTTGTTGAGATTTTTGTAATTGCGCAGTTCCTCTGTTACCACCAATAGAAACAAATATTACATCATTAGGTCCATAATTACCTGTATTAGCAAATTCACCTGCTTGTTCTGCATAATTAGCAGTGCTACTATTTTTAATACCTTCAGCAAATCCTATATATTGAGTAGCTATTTTAGATTTAGATGTTGCTTTTTTATCAGGTCTTCCTTCAATAGGAGTTATACTAAATTTATTTTTAGGACTTGTTATATTAGTATCACTAGTTTGTTGTGTTGGTTGGGTAGTACCTGTAGATACTTCAGGTGCAGAAGGCATAGGAACTTTTTCGTTTGACAATGCTATTAGTCTATTAAGTAAACTATTGCTCATTGTAGATTTTTCACCTATAATATCTCTAAGCTGTTGTTTCTGAGGTAAAGATAGATTATTTAACGCAATCATAAATGGATGCGTATCTCTGTTTGCAGAACTTAACTTTTCAATATTTTCAAAATTTAGACCAGGCATTAACTCACTAGCTGCTAATAATGCTTCAGTAGCCGATACTTGATTCAATGGAACTTTTGAAAAGTCAGCATTCTTCTCAGCTTCGGTAGGGATATAATCATAAGACTCTATCTCAGAAATAAGAGGGATGTTATTTACAGCATCATCATAACTCATTTCTATAATTTCATTATCTGCACCTGCTCTAGGTATTTCTTTAAATACCATCTGATTCTCTTCAGTAATCTCACCTGTAAATTTCATAGGAACAGATGTCATTTTACCGTTTTTCTCATAAGCTGATTTAGCATATCTCAATAATGATTTAGGAGCACTGCCAGACATCATTGATGCAGGAACTAATATTTCTAAAACATTATTTTTTATAAAGTGAATATTATTCTGACTTTCAATATCAAGATATTTTAAAGGTAAATGTCTGTACCTATTTCTAACTATCTGATCTAAAACATTATTTATAGTGTTTGCATCTTTTTGAATATCTAAATCAAAAACTTTATTATATAGTTTTTTAAGATGCTCTACATATCGAACATTTCCATCTTCTTGTAACGCTGAAGTATAATCAGAAGGTATAAGGTCAGTAAACTTATAAGGGGTTTCTATGTAACCTGTAGTTGCAAAAGCATACTTAATAAGATCATGCCCTAATGCTGAAATTTCTTCATTGCTATCATTTAACATTTCAAGAAGCATGTTTTTCATTTCTTGCTTCTGAATAGCATCAACACCGTTACGGTCATATCTTAAAATTTTAAAATCAACAACTTTAGATTTTTGAGGATTAAAGTGTCTTAAGAATGTGGTATAAGGGCTGTCAGGGTTTTCATTTGCAAATGATGTTAACCTAGAAGGTAGTGTCTCTATAACCCTTCGCATCTCTTTTAATTTAAATGTAGGATAAGATGTTCCAAGCATTGTTTCTATTGCCCTATAAAACTGATTAATATCTTCAGGTTTTAAATTTCTACCTGAAGGTAAAACATTGCCTATAAAAGAATCTAAACCAGCATTAAATATATTATTTTCTGTTGAAGCATACGGTATGTCTGTAACTTCACCAGTAATTCTACTTGCGTCTACTATTCCATGTCGATAAAAAGCAGCAACATGTCTCGCTGGATTATCAGAATTATTTGTTAATAATAAGTCCCAACCTTCAATTGTACCTATATCACCAAGTTTTTGATGCTTTAATACTTTTGCTTTATTATGAGCAATAGTAGGCCCAGCAGCGTTATTACTTGAATCATATCTCATCTGACCCATTATTTGTGCTAATGGTTCTGAATTAATAATATTTGTTTTCTTATATAACGCAAGAGCATTATATCTTATAGCAAGTTCTGTTGTGTCCTTATCTTTAATAAGATCTTCAATTGTCTTATTTGATTTTTTTATAGAATCAGTAAGTGTACCTTCTTTTGTTTCTTTGCTATAGGTAAGTTCTGTAGAATCTAAAAGAGAAAGTATTTTATTAAAATCAGAATCTTTGTAATTCTTAGGGAACATAATATCTTTAATACCATCAATAAGCTCCCTCATTTGAAGTGATAAAACCTCTTCTTGACTTTCTCTATATGTATTACCAATTTTTGAAAGGTCAGTTGTCATTTTTTTCAATGCAGGATTTGCACTAAACATCAACACGCTTTCTATAGGAAATCCTACTCTTACCATTGTAGCAACAGTATCAGCGGTTACAGTAGTCAGGTTTAAAAATGATGCAAGAGGATTCTTTCCATTATCAACCGCAGCAGCAAGAAACTGCTTAAGATCCATAATGTTAGCATCTTTCACTTGCATTTGACTTAAATTTCTTAGAGTCTGACCATTAAATGTTATACCGTAATCAGTTGTTTTTTCTGTACCATCAGGAAGTTTTATTTTTTTAATTGGAAAAAACACATTACCCAATGTCATAAGAGCATGATTTGCAGTATGGTTAGCAAATATTCCAATAAGATCAAGACCCGTCATGTTACGATTAAACACTTCTCTACCTGTAGAGTTTAGCATAGGATTTAACTTACCTTTCGTCTGACCAGATAATTTAAGAATAAAATCTACAGTTTCCTCAATTGTCTTAAATCCTCCAGGCGTAAGTGTTTCTTCTGCTGTTCTTTTATTTGATAACACAGCAGTTGCAAGATCAAGTTTTAGATTATCACGAGAAGCTTTAGTATCCATTCCTGAAGGAATCTTTCTAAGAGTTTTCTTTTCAGTAAACTGATCGTTCTTTTCATCCCATCGAATATTTTCTTTAGATGCAAATTCTCTACGACCTCTTGTCTCATCAAAGTTATCAATGTCAGCTCTTACTATATCCTTATTAGCTTTAGGAGAAAAGCTAGGTGTGTTTTTCCAGATTTGATACTCCATTTCCTTTTCAGGAAGAGGTTCTCCGTATTCCTCAATATTGTAAAGTAATCCGTAGAGTTTATCAATATCAAAGTCAAGACCTGCAATGGTAGTAGCTTCCTCTGGTAGAATAATCTGACCACCTACACCTGCAGGAAGGAATCCAATAACCTTAATATGGAACATTGAATACTTATGCTCTGTAGGAATACGATAGAAGATGCCTTTAAGTATATCAGGATCTATACCTTCAATTTTAGTAATGTCAATAAGACCGTTTTCGTCAGCATAATCTTCAAGAGCACTCATTGTAACAGGCATAATAGCTTCAAAATAAGCTATACCACCCTCATCATTAAGTACAATTTTAGGTTTTCTATAACCTTTAGGATTCTCAGCAGACAAACCGTAAGATGATGCATTATACAATGATGCACCTCCACCTTTCTCTGTCTTTTGTTTAGCTATCTTTTTCTTAAAGAATGAGTTCATCATAGACTCAACTTGATATACAATATCAGGATGCCAAAGTGGAAGAACTGTTTCTCTACCTGCCTCAATAAGATCACCATTAGGACCTATTTCCATACCTTTATTGACATCAAGCCAATCAAGAGCACGTAACATATCTTCAGGCTTCTCTTGCTCAATTACCTGTTCTCTAAGAGCATTTATAATTTTCTCATTGTCAGGAAGACCTGTTTCTTCATTATAAAATTCTTTTTTAAGATTTTCATAACCTTCCTTTACATTTTCATATATAGCTTCATTGTATTCTTTTATAAGCTGTGCTCCCAGTATAGGTGTGCCATCAGGAAGAGTATATTCATGTGCAGGATCTACGTTTTCAATAATAAGTTTTCTATACTGAACACCTTCAATAACATCAGTATCAATATGATGCTCTGGAGTTTCCATCTGAATACGATAGTTTTCATTTGCAAAAAAATGAACATCATCAGATACAGCACTAGCTATTGAATCTATAGAACCCACTTCTCCAACCTTTACAGCTGTTGTAAACATTATAGAATCTGTAATACGATTCTTAGGATTATACGTCCAAGAACCGTCTTCATTAAAACTATAACCAAACTTTTCCATTGCTTTCTCAAGCTTTGGATTACCTACAGCCATCGCAGGAGTTACTAAAAATTCAGCGTTTTTATGCTGAGTAGGGTTCATTCTTGTAGTTCCTAATACATCAGTTGCTTTATCATGGAAAAATTGAAAAGGCTTATATACAACATTTATATGATCAGAACCAATATGTTCAATAGGTCTTCCACTCTGCATCAATGATTCATAAAACTCATACTTCTCATTAGTAAGACCTCTTGTACCAAGCTCAATTTCACGAGCACGTATAGGGTCTATAACTGTAGCAGCATCTGTTTCATTAAGTTCCGACATTGCTTTCACTATTTCATCTTTTCTAGGATTGTCTTTATGAACTTCTTTAATAAATTCAATATGCTCAGATACAACATGTTCTACACTATCAGGGTCATTAATATACAATGTTCCATATGTATCACTAACAGTTACTGTTTCAGATTTTTCATCTGATGTATAAGTAAATGTATTTGATACATCAGCATTTAAATAATCACCTGGAGACCATATTTCTTTAATACGCTTGTAAACATCAGTAAAGTCAACATTACCATCTTTTGATTTATAGAAAGCAACGTCACCACCAAAGGTTACAAGAGTTTGTATATTCATAAGCATGGTATTATACAAATAAGTATTTACATTCTCTCTAGCTATATCAGGGTCTAAAAATCTTTCATCTATAACACCTGTAGCATCTTGAAGATTACCATCTTTATCACGCTTTAATATACCTTCATTTAATAATGCATCACCTTCAGATTTAACAGCAGCATTTACCATTTTCATAACTTCTTTTTCAAAGTTATCACCTGTTAAATCAATACCATCTTTATTAAGATCAGTAAAAATCTGATACTTAAGTCCATTCTTTAATATACTATAAGGAATATCTTTTAATTGTGCAGGTAAAGGAGCTTTGTCTTTGTGTTTTACATTACGATCAAATTGATCAGCTAACCATTTATTGTATTCCTCGCGCACAGGGTCAACTCTTGAGTCTAACCATTCAATACGATCTCGTTCTTGCCTT
>Ga0209337_1002294_pt1 | contig 13993 bp, 21 predicted proteins | sample LinPmetageLP53_FD_184044 | JGI IMG/M metagenome (GOLD analysis project Ga0209337, IMG submission 184044) | Marine viral communities from the Pacific Ocean - LP-53 (SPAdes) (version 2) | ecosystem: Environmental > Aquatic > Marine > Oceanic | place: Pacific Ocean | collected 2010-02-08
CCTTGCACAAGGCGGCATACTGTGTCGCCTTGTTCGATGTTTTAACCTAGCAGAGAGACAAAAGATGAACTGCAACCGTTGCCACAATGGACCAATTGAGTTTATTTACCGCATCAATTGGACAGATCACCACTATTGTTCACAGTGTAACCTTGAGCACACCGTAGATATTAGACTACAGTCGGAACTAATTGACAGTAACCAGAAGCAAGTAGAAAGGCTTGGCGAATGAATAGACAACAGACAGAGAAGTTAACCGACGAAGAATTGTCCTATGCTTTGCAGGATATCAACAATACTTTCAGATTACATGATCATGGAACGCCTTATTATGATAAACTGTTGTCTGACTATGATCTAATCATCGAGGAGATGGGACATCGCTGCGCGCTTGAGTACCAAAAGAGGTACCTTGAAGGATAAAATATTTATTTTTCCGTACCCCTTGTAATTCAAAATTGACACACTATATACTCTATAGAGTACTCTATTAAGTCACTTTAAAAGAGTATCCAACAATACGATACAATATTGTACCAAATGAGAGGATTAAAATGGACAAAATCGATACCAGTTTGCTAGGTCTATCGACCACGTATGTCAGCCTAACGGCAGACGACATTGCCAAGATCGGTGCCGACACGCATCAGATTGCCTGTTTCGTCGGTGGCAAGGCGGTCATGGAGGAGGTCTCAGATGTACACAATGAGGATTAACACCAGTTCGCAAGATCGCGGCGACGCATATTCGTTTGCAGTGTCTGAAATAGGTCTGTCAGAGCTGGATAAACACAGCATTGCCAACCTGGTTTTCGATCACGATGCGATGATCAAGGCACTTGAAAAACTTGGCGTAATTGTTGAAAGGAAACAAAATGACACAGAAATCTAGTATTTTGGAACATCTCGAAACAGGTCGTTCACTCAGCCCTCTTAAGGCACTTGGTCTATACGGCTGCTACCGATTGGCCAGCCGGATCAATGACCTGCGCAAAGAGGGCCACAACATCGAGACAATGATACAGCAGGACGGTACTGGTCGTAATTACGCGCAGTATCGCCTGGTCGCATAGCGTGCGCTGCGCGATCTGTGACGCACCACTGTCTCCCACCCAGCCGCTGGAGAATGATCTCTGCGGCGAGTGCGGGCACGTGGTGCGCCGCGCCCTGGGTCAAACAGACCCCATTGAGACACTTTTGAAGGAGGACGAATGATGAACAAATACCAATGGAACTACTCAACAGATGCCAAATATGCGATGACGTTGGAGGAGTATGTGCTGAAATTGTGCGACGAGATCTGCGATCCGCTGGAGCATCTTGAAGAGTGCGACGGGGACATGATGATGTCGGAATATCGCAAACTGGTTGGCGGCGCGTGGCATTTAAGGCACCTAGTAAAACAGCTCAACGAGGAACTGTAGCCATGAAGCGCGATGAAATCCTCGTCACAGCCGGACAGCTTATCAATGGCGACCGTGCCAAGGACTATGGCGATGCTTACCTGAACCATATGCGCATCGCTGATTTCTGGAATAACTATCTGGATCACGATAGTAAAATTAAACCCACCGACGTGGCTGTTATGATGATGTTGGTCAAAATTGCACGAGTGATGCAAAGTTACACGGACGACAGTTTTGTCGATATGTGTGGGTACGCTGCATTAGCAGGGGAGATGTCCAGTGCTGACACTAAACGTCCTGACTACGGTTGATGTTTTAAAAATCACAGCTGTGGCAATGTGCCTGTTTTTATTTTTATACTATCTCAGGAAGGGTTAACAATGGACAGTAAGATTGAGCGAGATTATTTTGAACAGCTATACAAGGAGGGTTTGTCCCCCAGTGTCACGCAGTTTTTCTACGAGATGAGCCGCGTCAATCAGCGGAGTTTGTCATATTTTATGATAATGGCTCTTGAAGAATTGAACATGTACCTAGAGCAGCCAGCCCACTTTAACGTCGATTTAGACGACGACGAGGAGACACAGCACTGATGGATCAAATTGAATCCACCGCGATCAAGACGCACCAACCGTGTCAAAGTTGCGGCAGTAGTGATGCCCTCAGCATCTACGACGATGGGCATACGTACTGCTTCAGCTGCGAAGAGACACTCAGAGAGGTCAGCGAAATCGAACACCTAGATAACTACCGCAAGCCGCAACCTGATACCCCGTGGTCTGATCGCAGGATCAGCAAGGCGGTGTCTGATTTCTACGATGTCACGGTCAGCGATGTGGCAGTGATGTTCCCATACCACAGCCCGGACGGTATGAGAGCAGCGGAGAAGACCAGGCGGCAGGGTAAGATATTTTCAACTAGTGGGGACTTTAAAAATTGTACGCTGTTTGGGACGCACACACTGAGCAAAGCGTTGGGGACTAGTTCCAGCACACTAATCGTCACAGAAGGCGAGGCGGACGCCATGGCAGCGTTCCAGATGGCTAACTCTATCCAGCCCGCTGCCAATGAGATCAGCAAGCGGGGTAACAGCATAGTACACGCCTTGAGCTTGAAGAGCGGACAGGCAAGTGCTGAGAGAGACTTCAAGAACAATCTTGAGCTGCTGGAAACCTTCGACCGCGTGTTCATCTGCTTTGACGCTGAACCACAGGCGCAGGAACAGGCAGAGAGGTGCGCCAAGCTGCTCAAACCCGGCAAGGCGTTCATCGTTGAGCTAGAGCATAAGGACGCTTGCACGTATAGCTCCCGCAGCATGGAGCAAGAGTTCCTAGGCCATTTGAAGAATGCCAGCTGCTATACACCCAGCGGTATCAAGAACGCCGCATCAGACTTCGATGGTCTGTGGTCTGAACAGAACCTGCGGTCGATAGACTTCCCATTCCCCGGCCTACAGCAGAAAACATTAGGCGTTAGGTCTAGGGAGATCGTTACATGGGCAGCAGGTACAGGCGTAGGCAAGTCAAGTCTGCTCAGGGAGCTTCAACATCATTACCTTAAGGAAACGGACGTTAGCATAGGTATTATAGCCTTGGAGGAGTCCGTTGACCGTACCCGCAGAGGTATCTTGGCGGTTGAAGCAAGTGATAGACTACACCTGAACGAAGTATTCGAGAAGTATTCTAAAGAACAGATCAAAGAATACTTCGACACTACTTTAGGCACCGGAAGGGTGTTTATTTACGACCATTTTGGTAGCCTTGAGATGGAAGACCTGATCAACCGTGTACGGTACATGGTCGTTGGTCTAGACTGTAAGATCATTTTCATCGATCACCTGAGCATCTTGGTCAGTGGTCTGGATATCAATGACGAACGGAAAGCTATTGATCGCACCATGACGTTGCTCCGCCAGTTAACTGAGGAGACAGGCTGTGCGATACACTTGGTCACTCATCTGCGCAGGGCAAGCTCGGATCGTAGCCACGAAGAGGGCATGGAGGTCAACCTTGGACACCTTAGAGGATCGCATGGTATTGCACAGATCAGCGACACCGTGGTGAGCATGGAGAGAGACACGCAGAGTGACGATCCGATAGAGTGCAACACCACTACCCTGCGCGTACTGAAGTGTCGCTACACTGGTGACACAGGGGCATGTGACAAGCTGCTGTATGACAAATCGACGGGACGTTTGACAGCATTCAAGGAGAGCTTCTAGTGGCCGCGCAGAATATTACATACACTCCCAAGACCAAGGTACGCAGACGGGGCAGAACCAGGCCTCTCAATTACCGCAAGACTGCGGGTAAGCGTTCAGCATTTGCAGGACAGAAGAGCAAGAACAGGGGGCAGGGATGATACAAGTAGCTCTTATAGATCGCATGGGCAATGACCTGAGTGTGGTCAACGCTGCGCGGGTAAGCTTCAGCAAAGTCCATCTTGAGATGGAAACCGGCGATGAGAAGCTGATCAAGTACTTGGCAGATCACAACCACTGGTCCCCCTTTGCCCATACCAGTTTGCAATTCCACATCAGGGCACCTATTTTTGTAGCTCGCCAGCTTGCCAAGCACCAAGTAGGCTTGGTCTGGAACGAAGTGAGCCGCAGATATGTATCAGATGATCCTAGTTTTTATATTCCTGAAGAGTGGCGTGGATCACCGGAAGATAAGAAGCAAGGTTCTTCTGACAAGATCATAGACATTAACAAACACAACCTGATGAACGATCCTTACCAAGTGCTGGTTAAGAAATGCCTGTGGACGTACCAGCATCTACTGGAACTTGGCGTGGCACCTGAGCAAGCACGCATGGTTCTCCCCCAGAGCGCATACACAGAGTGGTACTGGACAGGATCGTTGTACGCATTCAGCCGTGTCTGTAAGTTAAGACAGGCGGACGATGCACAGGCAGAGACACGTCACGTTGCAGACCAGATATCGGAGCGGTGTAAGATAGACTTCCCCGTCAGCTGGAGACACTTGTGCGGGTAGTAATCTTGGACATAGAAACGGACGCCATAGACGCCACAATGATCCACTGTGTGGTCACCTTGGAAGACAAGGATATGCGCGTCTGGACCAGCCCCGTAGGCTTGTCTAGCTATTTAGAAGACGCTACCGTGGTTGCACATAATGGCCTAGGCTTCGACTATCCGGTGCTGGCTAAGCTTTGGGGCATACACCTGAAGTTCGATCAAATGGTAGACACCCTTGTTCTTTCCATGCTGGACAAACCTGATCGCGAAAAGGGACACAGCCTAAAGTCTTGGGGCATACGCCTTGGAGAACCTAAGCAAGACTTTGAAGATGACTTCAGCCGGTACACTCCCAAGATGCTGGAGTACTGCAAGCAGGACGTTGTGGTATGCAGTAAGGTACACCGAGTTCTGTCTGATCAGATGGTAGATTTTAGTGAGCAATCTGTAAGAGACGAACACCGTATGCGCATAGTGGCAGATCGCGTTAGCAAAAATGGTTTCAAACTGAACCTAGCTAAAGCCATAGAGTTGTACAACGGTATACAGATTGAGCAAGACAGTATCAGTACACGTTGCATAGAGATGTTTCCTCCTATCGTAGAAGAACGTCATTCTTTGAAGACGGGAAAGCGTTTGAAGGATAAGGTGACAGAGTTTAATCCTGCCAGTAGGCAACAGATAGCAACCAGGCTGATAGAGCTAGGGTGGAAACCTACTGCTCGAACGCCCAGTGGCAAGCCAAAGGTAGACGAGAAGACATTGAAAGTCTGCAATCTACCAGTGGCGCAGACATTAGCTAGATATTTTCTGCTACAGAAGCGTTCCGCATTGATCAAGGCGTGGATCAAGGCTTGTTCAGAACAAGGAAGGGTACACTGTAGGTATCGGACGTTAGGTGCTGTGACAAACCGCATGAGCTGCGTAAGTCCTAACTTGCAACAGGTTCCTGCGGTGCGCTCAGAGTACGGTACAGAGTGCAGGTCACTGTGGGAAGCTGGACAAGGCAAGGTGCTGCTAGACACTGACGCTGCGGGTCTTGAGCTACGTGTCTTGGCTCACTATATGAACGACCCTAAATTTACAAAGGAGGTACTGGAAGGTGACGTACACACAGCTAATCAACAGATGGCTGGTCTGGAAAATAGAGCGCAAGCTAAGACGTTCATCTACGCGCTTCTCTATGGAGCGGGAGACGCAAAGATCGGGAGTGTCGTTAACGGATCGGCCAAGGACGGGGCGGAACTTCGTCAGAGGTTTATGGCGAATATGCCAGCGTATAAGCGGTTGTCTGAAGCGGTGATGCGCAAGGGCCAGAGCCAAGGTAAGCTACTGGCACTGGACGGCAGGGTTCTTAGAGTACGCTCAGCCCATGCATCACTGAACACATTGATCCAAGGTAGCTCTGCGGTACTGATGAAGAAGTGGTTCATGTACGTAGACCACCACCTGAGAAGGAGAAAATTAGATGCCAAGATTGTAGCAATGGTGCATGACGAATTAGTTTTAGAAACGTCAGATAAAGATGTTGATTCAGCTAAGGACTGTGTTATACTATCTATACGTCAAGTTAACAAAGCGTACAATTTAAGCTGTGAACTAGACTGCGATGTTCAAACTGGAAACAACTGGAGCGAGATACACTAATGGCTAACTCATTTACATACCTTGAAGGCACAATGTTTTTCCCTTTCATCTTCGACAAGATGGACAAGTTCGACCGCTACAGTGTGGCACTTGGTCTTGAAGGTGACCAGGTTAAGAACGCCAAGAACATTGGCCTTACTGTTAAGCAGGACGACGGCAAGATGGACGGTATGGCCTATGTCCAGCTTAAGAGTAACTATAAGCCCCAGCTGTTCGACGCAGAGGGCAACGACTATGGCGGTCCCACCATGCTCAGCAGCGGTAGCAAGGCCGTGGTAAAGGTCAGCCAGCGCCCCTATAACAACAGTTTTGGTACTGGTATTACCACCTTTATGAACGCTGTTAAGATCACTGACCCGGTGGAGTTTGTCCCAGAGGGCAAGGGCTTTGACGAGAAGCCAAAGGCTGGAGCGGTGGACGATCTGAACGACGACGTTCCGTTCTAAGTGGGAGCGCCCAAGTACGGGCATTGGGACACTAGTCTGGTAGGCAGATTCAATCCGAACGACCACTTTGGATTTGTCTACCAGATTACCCACAAAGAGTCCGGCAAGAGTTATATAGGTTGCAAGCACCTGTATAGATATAAGAAGACAAAGAGAACAACGGAGAGTAATTGGAAATACTACTGCTCAAGTTCTAAATACTTAGCACCGGACATAGAGAAGCTAGGCAAGAGAGCTTTCAGTTTTGTTATACTTTTACTATGTAAAAACAAACGTGACCTGTACTACAACGAGATGAAAGTACAGGTTGATCTGGATGTTCTTGGGAGTGATGATTATTACAACAAGAATATTGGGGGTAAGCGGTTTTTCATGCCAGTTGAAAGCTACAAAAAAATATCTGGGATTAACCATCATAAATACGTAGGCCCCTTTACAATAACTTACGACAACGGTGTTGAGCACAGGGTTGAGGATATGTCTGTCGAAGAGTTTGCTGAGCGCCACGGGTATGGTGCAGGTAGCTTATCTAACGTCAGGTGCGGAAGACAAAACACACACAAAAACATAGTAAGCCTAAGATACGATGGCGACCCTGTGAAGGATACCACAGGGGTGCGGAACCCCGCGAATCAGGGGCCGTTTACTGTCACTTACAAAGATGGTTCTAGGCAGCGGGTTGAAGACATGAGCATGACAGAGTTTTGCAGACGCTACGGTTATCATTCTGGAAACTTCAGTGAAGTTAAAGACGGAAAACGCGCTTATCATAAAAACATAGTGAAGGTGAAACATGACAAAGACGATTGATACACTGGTAGATGACATCTACGACTTGGTGTCTAACGGTAAGAAGAAGCCAGACCAAGGGCTACTGTTTGAGCTAGGTGCTACTGTGATGGACTCCATGCGTAAACAGCTATGGGTCAGCCAAGCTGCACCTAACCCCAAGCTGCGTATGTCCAACATTGGAAAGCCTTGTAGTAGGGCATTGTGGTACGACATCAACGGCGATGACCAGGCTGAGAGCTTTACGCCACAGACCAAGCTCAAGTTCATTGTAGGTGACATTGTTGAAGCACTGTTGATCTACTTGGCTAAGGAAGCTGGACATTCTGTGACTGAGATGCAAGCCGAGATTGAGATAGACGACATCAAAGGACACATCGATTGTTTCATAGATGGTGAACTGGTCGATGTTAAGTCTGCCAGTGCATTCAGCATGAAGAAGTTCAAGAATGGTACGCTACCTGATGATGATGCTTTCGGTTATATCAGTCAGATCAGCGGCTATGCTAACGCCTTTGGCAAGAAGAGCGGTACGTTCTTGGCCTTTGATAAATCAGGCGGAGAGCTAGCAACCTATACGCATCACGAAATTGAAGATACCAGTGCCAAGATTGCCAGCATCAAGCACGATGTTGCCCTACCAGAGCCGCCTAAGAAACATTTTGATACGGTACTAGACAAGCAGTCTGGTCGCGCCAAGCTTGGTATCAATTGCTCATACTGTTCTCACAAGCAGACATGTTGGGGAGACGAACTGGAGACTAAGTTCCGCTCAGGTCGCCCGGTGTTCCTTGTTGGCAAAGAGAAAGTTAAACAGGAGGCACAAAGTGAACACGCTTTCTGAAGAACAGCTTCTGGATATTAGTCAAGCGTACAGTTGTGAAGAGATTGTAGATTTGCTGGACATAGACTCGCTGAAGCTGCTAGACTTATTGAGAGAAGAGCTAGCCGAGAACATTCATAAATTTAACTTAAGGCCGGTAGACTGCAATGACTTTTAAATCCAACGAGAACCCAATGTTCCGCTCCAAGTTTAGCGAGGATATATTCAAGCACAAGTATGCCCATGAAGGGTGCATGACTTGGCATGACTTAGCTAAGACTTTGGTAGACGATGTATGCGGTGACCTGCTCACAAAGGAAGAAGTAGATACTCTTACAGAGATGGTAAGAGAACTTAAGTTTATCCCCGGTGGTCGTTATCTGTACTACGCTGGTCGTCCTAACAAGTTCTTCAACAACTGCTACCTGTTGAAAGCAGAAGAGGACAGTCGTGAAGATTGGGCTAACCTTAGTTGGAAGTCCGAGTCCTGTCTGATGACAGGTGGTGGCATAGGTATTGATTATTCTATCTACCGTCCTGAAGGTTCTGGTCTTAGCAAGACAGGGGGATTGTCCAGTGGTCCTATCCCTAAGATGCAGATGATCAACGAAATTGGCCGAAGGGTTATGCAGGGTGGTTCTAGGCGGTCTGCCATCTATGCAAGCCTCAATTGGAAACACCGTGACATTGGTGCGTTCTTGTCGAGTAAGAACTGGTACGACATGGACGTTGGTCAGACAGGTTTCAACATAGGTCAGATTAAAGAACAGGACTTTAACTACAATGCTCCCCTAGATATGACCAACGTCAGTGTCAATTACGACACTGAGTGGTTGCTCAATTACTGGAAGACAGGGGAAGTAGGCCATACGTTTATGACCAATGTCAGACAGGCATTGAAAACAGCAGAGCCTGGTTTTAGCTTTAACTTCTTCGACAAAGAAGATGAGACACTCCGCAATGCCTGTACTGAGGTGACCAGCGCTGACGATAGCGACGTGTGCAACCTTGGTTCTATCAATATGGGTCGCATCAGTGGCCTTAAGGAGTTTAGTCAGACGGTAGAATTGGCGACCAAGTTCCTGATCTGCGGTACGATGAAAGCTAAACTGCCTTATGATAAGGTGTATGAGACGCGAGAGAAGAACCGTAGGCTTGGTCTAGGTCTGATGGGTATGCACGAGTGGCTTATCAAGAAGGGTCAGAAGTATGAAGTCAGCAATGAGCTGCACCAGTGGCTCTCTGTGTACAAAGGTGTCAGCGATAAGGTCAGTAGAGAAACGGCTGATCAATTCAGCATCACTCGCCCTGTTGCTAACCGGGCTATCGCTCCTACTGGCAGCATTGGTATTCTTGCTGGTACTTCTACTGGTGTTGAGCCTATCTTCGCTGTGTCGTACAAGCGTAGGTACCTTAAGGGCGGTAGCAAGTGGCACTACCAGTACGTGGTAGACAGTGCAGCGCAGGAGATCATTGACCTCTATGGTACCAACCCTGAGAACATTGAATCTGCCCTAGACTTAGCCAGTGATTATAAACGCAGGATGAAGTTTCAAGCTGATGTACAAGATTATGTTGACATGTCTATCAGTAGCACGATCAATCTGCCTGAGTGGGGCAGCAAGCTTAACAATGAAGACACTGTTGAGGACTTTGCTAATACTCTTGCTAGTTATGCCCACAGGCTGCGAGGTTTCACCGTGTACCCTGACGGATGTAGAGGAGGACAACCACTTAGCAGTGTGCCTTATAGTGAGGCTGTAGACAAGCTGGGTGAGGAGTTTGAGGAAGGGCTAGAGACACATGACATCTGTGACATCACGGGTCACGGTGGAAGCTGTGGGGTCTAAGAGTCCCTGCGTGAACGTATGTCAGCTAGAAAACAGGGTATACAATATGATCTGTATAGGTTGTCTAAGAACGCAAGAGGAGATTGCAGATTGGATGATCTATACAGACCTGGAAAAAGACAAAGTTCTACGGAGAATTAAAAATGTACGGTAGTGTATTTAGATCCGGCGAGGAGACAGGCACAGATGATTTTACCCCAGAGTTCTGTCAAGCTATAATTAAACTAGCAGATAACTTGACTGAACAAGAGGCCATGGTCAACGGCGGTGCCAAGATAGAACAAATTAGGAACAACTCTATGTTTGGCATAGATGATCCTAATTTTATACAGACTGTTTTGTACAGTGTCTTAGCCGCGAACTTGCAGCAAGGTTGGAACTTCGATATCCATGGTGTACAACCGCTCCAGCTTAGTAAGTACACGGTGGGGGAGAAGTACTCTTGGCACATGGACTATGACCACAGAGAACAAGCTAGAAAGCTTACGTTCAACGTTGTGCTCAACGACGACTACGAAGGGGGAGACTTCCAGTTCAGCTGGGGGTCTCCCAGTGCTCCTTACAGGAAGAGAGTGATCAAAGAAGAAGCCATGAAGACACCCGGCAGGATTGTCATCTTCCCCAGCTACTACTACCATAGGGTAACACCAGTGACTAAGGGTGTGCGCTATAGCCTAACAGGCTGGGCGCATGGCCCTGCGTTTAAATAGAAGTGTCGTGACCAAACTGAACGTGTTCACAAAACGCTGCCCAGCTTTTAAACTGTCCTACTTTCCGCCGCTCTTCCATAACTGATCTGACGGTTTCTACATTAGGGCATTCACTAACTTCTGCAACATTGTTATCGAATGATCCATCGTTGTTCCATAACAAAATGATCAGCATAATTTTAACTGTTACTGTCATAGCTACTCCATATCTATTGTTGGCTTTGCCCACCCACTCGTTGCAAATCCAGTAGTTCTTTTGTACATATTCTTACACTGACAATCGCCGCAGTCGCACTGAGGACAAGGCTCTGAACAGTGGCACTTCTTTCCGCAAGTACAATCTACGCAGAAGTTATCTGTGGGATTATTTTGCATTCTTCACCATTGAAGCACCAAAGTACAGACCGACAATTGCACTGAGCAAATGTGTGTCTAGTGGCGTGATCACCAAACCTTTCAAAGCTTGCCACTTTACAAGCTCCGTCCCCTCAGTGATGAACAAGAAACCAGGGTTCCACTCTGTGTAACCTACGGTCACAGGTATCTCAGGCCAAATCACTGCTATCACTTTGGGCCATACTACGATAGCTCCCACGGCAGACAGAGCAATGATCCTGCGAGTTATTTGAAAGCCCTTGTTCTCATACCTGCGGGCCAAGTCTGTGGCCTCTGACTGTGCAGACAAGCCCTCTATGGCCCTGCTAAAAGCTTCTTGCTTGGCCTTCTGGCTTTGACTGAACAGTGTCATAACACCGCCTAGCAAGCCTGAGCCTAGCATTGTGATTAGTTCAAAGGGTATACCCATCAGTCTGCCTTTCTGGTGTCTGACACAGGTGGATGTTTGCCATTGTGCATGGAATAAAGTCGGTCACAAGATTTTTCTAACTGTTTGACATTAGTCAAAAGCTCTGCTAGCTGCATCTGATCTCTTCGAAGGTTCTCAGGACTTGCCATCTTTGCCAAGATATCTATCCTCTGTTGCTGCGTCTCAGTCAACGTAGCCAGCCTGTCTTCACGACTGTCCATTTTACGCATCCGTTGTTCCATGTCTTGTAGCTTTTCTACAAGCTGTTTGATTTGCATCTTAGCCACAGCACTGGCCCCTGCTACGCTGAACAGGATACCGGCAATTGTGACAACAAGGCGTATGTCTATGCCGCCTTCCATTTAGAAAGCATCCATGCCTTGTGTATCAAGCATAGGGTTTATAGTATTTTTCTGGATAATCTTTCTTAGATCACTTCTCGACGTAGGAGTTTTTTTAAGTGTTCCCGTTAAGTAGTCAGCCTCGGCATCTCTCCTAGTTTGGTAGTCGTTACTTTTCGTAAAATTACGAAGCTCTTTTTCTATTGCAGGAACTTCACCAGAAGTAATCGCCGTCCATAACTTTGGAGAACTGTTTGCACCATACTGAAACAAGGCGCTTACTACAGGCGTTGCCATCCACTTAGGAAGATCGTCAAAGTTGCTTGGAAGATTTGCAGCTTTTTTAGAAGACTTCCATCTTTTTTTAATTGTATCAATCTCAGAATCTTTTGTAATTTTATTGATCTTTATGGCTTCTTCTTTTGTAAGACCAAGCGGTTCTGCCTTTAGTTTGTTAGCTGCCGCAGTTCCCTTTAGACCAAAATACGGGGACAGTTTATCTCTGATTGACTTATCAAGTTCTGAAAAGTAAGCTGCGTTTTTTGAACCAAGGTCTACGCCGGTTCCTATTGTTACACCAGATTTGCCTAGTATTTTGCCTTGCTTGTTTTTCGGAATATACCCGTTTATTCTGTTTCCTTCAAGAGCGCCAATAAATTCCCAGTCTACATTCCCAGTAGCAACTTCAGGAGCAGCTTGGGCAGCTACAGGAGCAGCCTGATCGGGAGACATACCAAGAAGACCACGGGCCTCCTGCATGGTAGGCATCTGCTCGTCATAGATTTTTTCAAACCCTCTGCCAATTTGACTTACAATGTCTAAAAGTCCTTGAGCCATTATCTTTCATCCTTTAAGCGCTTGTTGTACTTTTCAGCTCCACCTAGGAACCAGTTGTATAGCAATGGTCCTATAACTGGGATAGCCCTAGCAGTGCTTTCAAGATTAGGATCATCTTGCAGAGGAGCAGCGCCAAGTTTGAAAGCAGCATCTACAATAGGTGTGGCAGGGGTAATTAAGTTTACAGCAGCTTCTGTTATTTCACCTTTGCTAAGATATTTATCAGATGCGTATTTATTGATACCAAAAATTCCTGTCAAGGCCCACAAAGCATCCCCAGGAATATCCTCAACATACACATCTCGCCCTAGGAGAATATCTTTTACAGTCTTTGTAGTTAAACCCGCAGCAGAATAATACGCTGAGAGAACGGCTGCTTTCTTAATAGCCTCGACCTTATTACCCTTCTTGTATTCCTGCACTACTTCTTTACGAACAATGTCAATTTGTTTTATTGTAAACGATTTAAGAGAATATAAAATCCTGCCATTAGGATGGTCTAGGTAAGGCTGCGGCATTTCAAGCATCGTAATGGGCTGTATGTTAGACAACTCATCAAAGGAATGTGCCTTTACAAAGTCAGTAACCTTTCCTGTTTTAAGATCAGCCACCAAGGCTTCTATATCGTCTCCGTAGTACTTGCCCCATTTTTCTCTGAAGGCTGCTTCACCCTTAGCAGTTTTAACTTTTTTAAAATTATTCCTTAAGGTAGCATTGACGTAAGTCTCTTTGCCAAGCCTATCTATAGCTTTAAATCCGCTAACCTTAAATAATTTATTCAGAAGCTTAGAGGTCTTTCTCATGTCTGAAAATTCTTGAGCTACAGTGTCGATACCAAAGTCTACCATTTTGATGTTTTTAGTACCAAACATGCTAGCTATAGTGTTCCTCATTCCGCCTAGACCCGCTGAGATAGCTAAGTCACCAAACTGAGTAATTGCACTAATAGGATTAGCAATAGTACCTAAGTAACCTAAGTCACGTACGGTTCCTGAAAGACTGCCCGCGCTTTGCTCTCCACCTATGAATCGAGATTTAACCAAACTTAGTAGTTCATCCGCTTGGTCTGCTGTGATATTGCCGTCGTCTATTTCCTGTTGTACAAGCTTACCAGCAGACATGTCCAAGTCTGCTGCTCCACTGGGACTCTTTGTAAAGCTCTGACCAAAGTATTTGCGACGTTCTATATCGTTTACAGCCTTTCGCATATACATGTGCAACGACTCTTCTGGAGGGGCGTAGAACTTAAGCAGATTATCATCTACTGATTGAATTGTCCTAGGCTGCAAGAAGCTTGGTTTGTTATCTACAACTTTAAGAGTGTATCCTCTGAGAACTTTATCTGTTATGTTGGATTTAG
>Ga0209337_1002297_pt1 | contig 13948 bp, 10 predicted proteins | sample LinPmetageLP53_FD_184044 | JGI IMG/M metagenome (GOLD analysis project Ga0209337, IMG submission 184044) | Marine viral communities from the Pacific Ocean - LP-53 (SPAdes) (version 2) | ecosystem: Environmental > Aquatic > Marine > Oceanic | place: Pacific Ocean | collected 2010-02-08
TCACCCTTACTAGTACCGGGCTTTACTCTAGACCCACCACCTTTAGCTTTACCAGCCTGTCCATAGCTGACACGCTTACCACTAGCTGTTACCTTAACCTTTGCTTTACCTTTTCTAGGCTTTGCCATTGTTACTTCCTTATGTTGTTACTTCAGGAGTATCTATAGGTCCTAAATCAAGATATATTTTCCTTGCATTCTTTTTAGATACAGGAAAATACCCATCAGGTCCAAATAATTTTCCTATTATATTATTACCATCATCTTCATAATCATATATATCTGTTAATATAAGATGTCCACGTTCATCTTTATAAATATTAGTAGATCTTCCAATTGCAAAAGCTGCTGCTATTTGAGGGTCTATAAAAGATTTTAAAACAACTTCACCTATAACGCCTAATTCACCTAATTGATTATCTTTAGCAGCTTTTAATCTTTTTTGCGAGTATATAACTTTTGTTACATCTTTACCAAATTGTGTGTAAGTTGTACTTCCTTTACCTTTTTTAAATTTATCAAGAGCTACTTTTTTAATAACTTTAAGAACACTATCAGTAAAATCTTCTGATACTATATCTCTCTTTAAAAATTTAGGTATAGGTAAACCAGATTGTTCTGCCAAAGATAAAAAAACTTGATTGGTTGCTAACTCTGCATGGTCTGATTCAAGTAAATTATATTTTCTTCCTGCAATTTCAGAAGGAATGTCTGGTGTGTTTGGAATAGTTACACTGCTAAGAACTTCATTAGCTTCTGCTGAACTAAAAGGATTTAACCTAGAAAAAATAGATTCGCCTTCTGACTCAGAACTTTCCAAAGCAGCAAAGGTATCCTTACCTACTATACCATCAGCAGAAAGCCCTTGTTCTTTCTGAAAAGCTTTAACAGCAGCCTCAGTAGCAGGACCAAAGATACCTCTGTCCTCTCCTACATCCATACCTAACATATCTTGTAGCTTACCTACACTTTCTGTGTCTTTAGAGTTTCTTTTTAATAGGGTTTGGGGGGTAGCCTCTGCAGTAGGTGGTAATGTACCAGCAGCTGCCTCACTAATTGGGTTAAATTTACCAAGGACATCAGACATCATAGTCCCGAAACTACCCCCCTGTGCTATATCCGACTCACCAAACAGACGAGCTTCTTCGCCTCTCCTTCTGACAAGTCCTCTGGATACTTCACCATTAATCTTTACAAACCCTACTTCAGGATCAAAAGCTTCATGCATAAAGTCTTCAATGTTACCTGATTCAAGGTACTGTTTAGCTTTAGACTTACCCCATGATCCAGATCCTACATTGTATATTAAAGAAGTCAGAGATTCTACTTTGTTTGGTGTTAACTCTAGTCCAGATTTACCTAATGAATCTTCAGCAATACCCTTGGCCCACTCACCATCCTGTGTAAATAAAGCTACAGCTTGTTCTTCAGTAAGACCATCAGCATACTTAACCTCAGTATCTCCAATCTTAATAGTTCCTGACTGTACTTCTTCAGATGTTAGCTTATGCCCATAGGCTAATGTGTCTGTACCTCCTTCAAGAGAGGTTACAGGAGTCCATCTATCATTTTTAAATCCAGCTTTGTTTGAGTTTTCAAACTGCTTGATTTGTTCCACTTCTTCTCCTTTCATTTTACTACGTCCAGCACCTAGAAGTAAATTAAGGTCAAGACCCCCTACGTACTCATTGGTCTGCTTATCATCCCAATTCTGTGGTACCTGTACATCAAAAGTCCCATGTGTAGGGTGTTCTCTGACTTCAACTACATGTAAGTCTTGCTCAGTCATTTCTTAGTTTCCTATGGTTTAAATATAATGTAAGGCTTTTCTTTTTTTACTGGAACTTTATCTTTTTCTGCTGGTTTATTACCAAGATTAAATCTATCACCTAAAAAAGAAGCCATAGCTTCTGCAGTAGAAACATTATTATTTCTAGCTATTGCACTAATAGCGTGTTTAAGTGATTTTCCTTTAGAGTTTAAAGCTTTAACATAATCTTCTAACTCAGATCTATTTGTTTCTTGGTCTTCAGTTAACTTACCTATACTAAATACAGGTGTACCGTCTTCATGAACATTAATGTTAACAACAGATTCAACACTAAACTCTTGATCTTTAGTTGGACCTTTAATAATAGTAAAATGTTTAAGAAAATTAGCAGCCATTCCTGTGTTAGTAGAAAATTTTTCTTTATAAAGTTTTTCCATAGCAGGTAGAATAGTATTGTCTGCAATTTTACGAAGAACTTTATTTTGATTTTCAATAGCATCAGCATCACCTGTAACATCAGCTTGAGAAATATTTAATAATGTTTCAGCCTCATGTTCTGATTCTCCTTCTGGTAAGTATGCTTCTTTTTTATTAACCCTTTTTACATCTTCCATAACTCTCTCTTTATGTTCTTTTGAAAGAGGGCTATCTTTTCCTACAGCAGGTCCTATTGCCTTATAGTAAGCATCAGACATTTTTTTAGATGCTTTATCAGTTAATGTGTTAGATGTAGGAATCATACCATTTAAACCAGTTAATCTTAAAAGATCTGCTGCACCTTTTTTAAACTCTTCCGTGTTTATCATACTTTCAAGACCCGGTAAGTTTGCAAAAGGTGTCTCAAGTACAGCTACTACATGGGCGGTGGGTGGGTTTGAGTACAGCCCTACTTTAGCTTGACTTAGTAAACCAGTTTGTGTATTAGTCATTAACTTCCATGTTTCTTCATTTGAAATTTGTTTTTTAAGATTTTCTCCTTGTTTTTCAAATGTTGAAAATTGCTCATTTGCTTGTTTGTAATTTCTAAGACCGGGATTAGCTATTACTTCCCTTCTTACATCGTCTTGAAATCTGTCTAATTGCTGTATAAATATAGATCTAATAGCAAGACGATACTCCTCAATATTTTTTATGTTTGTAGAGTCTATACCTTTACTAGTTAAATAGTCTTTAGCTTTTCCTAGATCAGCAGAGCTATAACTTAAAGCTGATCTTATTTCTTTTACAAGATAATGTCTTTTTAAATCTGATTTAGCTAATATAGTTGAAGTTTTAGCTAACTGCCTACCCTCATTTAAGGTTGTGTTAGCTTCTAAAAGTTGTGCTTTTTCTAACGTATCAGCCACAGCTGCATCTGCTTCTAAATCTTCTATATAAAGACTTACAGCTTTATCATTATCAACAGTTCCTAAACCATCTTCTAATCCTAGTTTTATTCCGGCAACAATAGCGTCTGCTCTAAACTTATCTTTAGCATTTTGTTCTGCAATAGCAGCAGAAAACTGAGGATTAAGTTTCATTCTGTTTTTTGCCATATTGTTTATTTGAGCACGTACTGCTGGACTAGAACGATTAGCTAATTGAGTCATTCTATTACTATACTTAAGAGTAGCAACACTACCTGTAGATGATGAGGAACTTGTTGTTGATACAATTTTATTATGTCTTGTAGTAGTATTGTTAGCCATTTCTAAAAGAGCTTGGTCTTCTGCATTTTCAGCTTCGTATATATTATACTGATCTGCTGCATCTATAAGAGCATTACCACCTTGATCTAAAGCTGTGTTAGTTAACTGTTGGCCTCTTAATCCTGCCCCTGAAGAGGGAGTATCAATAATTGCTGCTGGAGAACTTGTTAGTATATCCATTGTAGTTGCCATTTAATTTAATCCTTCTCTTCATTCTCTTCGTATAAGTTAATCATTCTTTGAGCATAGTCTTTATACTCTTCAGGAAAGTCAACATCTTTAAGCATTTTTTCTAACACAGCTTTTGATGGAAAATCTCTTCTTTTAACCATTTTTCTTAACATTTTGTTTAAAGGTGAACCGGGTTTATCATACTCTTTAAGTTTATTAACAATAGTTTTATTGTAAATTTCTGTTTGTTCTGGACCTTGAGCACCTATATTTTCTGTAAGAGCTTTAATAATTCTTTTACCCTCATCATTTAATCCATCACCGCCAGTTCTTTTAAGAATATATGCAAACATACCATTTGCTAATTCTTTTGTATCATTCATATTTTCTTTATGTGTATTTCGATAGCGTTGTTCAGCTCTTTCTTCTATAGTTTTCATACCTGCTGCTTTACCAACTGCATTTCCAAAGGTAACATTACCTGCTTTAGAACTATACTTATTTGAAAAATGAGACTGTTGCCTCCACCATGCAGCAGCAAATTTAGCATCAAAATAACCTTTAGAAATACCTTCTGCAATAATATCAGAACCCAATAAAAGCCTATCAGCAGTAGTTTCTATAGAAGGATCAACAGAAAGTAACTTTAGGTTATGGTAAGTATCAACAACACGAGGACCCATTCCTCCAGTAGCTCCTAAGAAAAATTCAAGAGGACCTTTATTATGTCTATTAGTCATTAAATCTGATAAAGCACTATAAATGTATGCAGGATTAACACCCTGTGCCCAATCTACTGTGCTTTCTATACCTGATTTTGCTGGTGCTATAAGATCAAAAGTTGCATTGATACCACTATTAACTGCTCCTTGTACTAAAAATCTTTTAAGCATAAGGGGCATTTTTTTACCTGTTGCTTCTTCTGCAGCAGAAAATATATCGTTTAAGTTTTCTCCTCCTCCATAAAGTATAAGAAAAGCTAAAGAAAATTTAACTGCACTAGGAGTTGCTCTTATAAGAGAACGTTGTTTACCTTTAACAGCAGCTGAAAAAGCTAAAGACCCTCCTGTATCAAGTAACATAGCAAGTCCATGAGCTACTCCTGTAGAAAGAAGACTCATAATAGTTGGAACATCTCTGCCTATTTGAGATACTCCTGCTTTATTTTGATTACCAGAAATTTGTCTAGAAACTCCGAATATCATATCAAGATCGCTTTGAGAAGAAAGAACTTCTTTAAGACTTTTACCTGTAGTTGCCATATGATTAAGCAAAGCCATGCTTGCAGTATGAGCTTGAAAAGCAAACTCACCAGCATCAAAGCCTATTTTTTTAACTCCTCGTAAAAGCTTTTTACTTGCTTCAATTGGTTCTACCATGCCCCCAACAGTAGTAATATTTCTGACAGATCCTCTTACTTGATTATTAGCACTAAGAATACCTGAAGAAAAAGCTAAACGTGCATCCATATCAGAGACAAGACCACTGTCTATAAAAGCCTGTATAAATTTATTTGCAGTTTTAGTATCTGTTCCTAGTGATTTAGCATAAATAGAAAGACTTGCTTTATAAGCAGCTTCAAGAGCAGGTCCTCCATTATGTCCTATACCGGGACGCATAGCCATAGCACCCATCATTGTAGTAGCGTTATTAAAAGCTTTTGCACCAAGAGCAGGATTAAGTGCTGAAACAAACAATGCAGTCAAAGGGTTCTGAATAAGTTGACGAAGAGGATGTGTAATAACAAGCCCTGTAAAAGCTAAACCTCTAAGAGAATCAGCAGGAGATTTATCAGGTAAATCTGTTTGAATATACTGCCCAGCTTTTTCAGACCATTTAGACTCCATTAGTCTACCTGTTGTAAGAAGTGCAGATTTATACCCACGTTGTAAAAGACTTCTATCTCCTTGTATAGAACCCATTAACTCTATCATACCATACATATTTTTAGACAAACGCCCTCTACCAACATCATTTTTTAATGCTTCAGTAGGAGGAGAAAAACTATTTTTAACTATAAGATCACCATCATTATCAAAATGATTTATATATCTTGCTTTATTAATATCCATCCAAGGACCTGTTGAAGTAACTTTAGCAAAATTTTGAAGTGTCATTTCAAGAGATTCAATAGCTCCTCTTGTAGGTGTTGGACCCATTTCACCAAACAAGCCCCTCATCATGTCTCCTTTACGTGGCTGATACCATTTAGTATGTTCATTAATATCACTCATAGATGTATAATCAGCAGGTCCTCTTCTTTCAACAATAAAATTATACTTAACAGGAGTTTTACCAGCTATAAGATTTTGATTATAGTCTACTACAGTACCATCATTTTGTATTCGGTAGCTGTTAGGATTAGCTTCATAGGCTGCTAAGGCTTTAGTAGCAGCTGCCTCACCGGGAAAAGAACCTACAACACTTTTATAATTTTTTACAACGATACCATCAATTACTTGATCAGAAACACGATAGATAGTATAAGGGTCTTTATAAGATATTTCAGTGTATCCTTCTTCATACTTAAGAACATTAGGAGGAAGTTGAGAAATTTTAATAGAAGTAGATTTATTTCCCATAGATATATACGTTCGTAAAGAATTACCAAATCTTTGCTCTTGATCTAATTTGTAAACATTTTTAGCTTTAGAAGAAGATACTGCTTTTCCTAATTCTAAGTCCCATACTCTGTTAACTTCTGAAGGAACAGTTTCAATAGGTCTTGCTATATAACTTTCTTTTGTTTTATCATTATAAATAAAACGATAGCCTTTAGCTTTAAGAGTTTTAGACATAGAAGTTCCTCTCCAGTCCCATATAGCATCATAAGCTACACGCATAGAACCGTAGATGTCATAGTCTTTTTGAGTAGCATTAAACCTTGCCATAAAATCATCTAAACTATAAGTAGTTGCTTCTTTATTTCCTAATTCTAAAGCTTGTATTACAATTCTTTTACTTTGATCATTAGCTTTTAAAAACACAGACCCTGCTCTACCTAAAGATTTGTTAAGAGCAGATTGTTTATCAGCAGCTACAGAAGCTGGAAGAGTAATATCTTTTATTAAACTAAATTGAGGGCCTCCAAAGTAACCTACAAATCCACTTGCAGCTTTACCTACCATTTGAGGACTATTACCAGAAAAGTTTTCTTGACTTAAATCAAGAGCTGTTTGATCGCTGTATATATATTCTTCTCTTGAAGCAATATAAAAATCTCCTATTATAGAATCCCCTTTATTACTTTTAATGTATTCTGCTTTAACATTTTTATATGTAGATTCACTAGGGTCCCAATGTATAATTTCTACATCTTCAATCCTACCACCATAAGAAGAAACAACAGCTTTAGCCTCAGCTAATGTATGAAAGCCCTCTCCTGTATTACTAGCAAACACAGAGTTAACAATAAAACCTTTATTATTAAAATCAATATCTGTTAAATCGTTAACACGTTTAGCTGTAGACATATTAGAAAGAGAAGCAGCTACTTGTGCATCTATTGCTGTTTGAACTTCGTTAGCTGTTAAAGAAAACTTAGGATTGATAGTATCAAGAATACGTTTGACATTTGAAAGGTCACCGTTAATAGCATCAACAGATTTTTGAGACATTCCTGTAGGATTAAAACCTTTAGGTTTAAAAGTAATACGATTTAATACATCAACAGAACTAAGCCCAGCAGCTTTAGCTACTTGCTCCCAATCTCCTGTTAATATATCAGCAGCTACAGTAGAATTAGTCATATTCATAGTATCAAAAAGACTATAAGCTGACGAACCTTTATATGAATCTTGTAAAGGAGATACATAGTTTTCTGGTATATCATCTACCATAGATTCAATAGCTAAAGGAGCACCGGGGGGTGCAGGAGGAGTTTTAGGAGGAGGGGTTTTAGGACGAGGAGTTCTAATTTTAGTTAAAGTTCCCGTACTCCTTGCTGCTCTTGAAGCTGCAGCAGTGAAAAAAGGAAAAATTTCTAAAAGACCTAAGATGTTATCTATGTATTTACCCCATTCAATGCCTTCAATTTCTCCTTTATTTATACGGTGTAAAAGATCTTCCATAGCTAACTTTTTAGAAACACCATCCAATCCTAAATAGCCTCCATGAAACGCATCCCAATGAAGACCTCCACCACTTTGTTTAACAAAAGTATATAAAGTTTTAAATAGCTCAGCAACATCAGCAGGATCAGCATCTAAAAACTTTTGAGCTACTACTTCTTTATTACTTCCTAACATTGCACTATTAATAATAGGTAAATTAATTAATGAGTCACCAAAGTTAGCTTTCCAACCTTCAGGATTAAATTCTTGAGCAACTCCTTTAACTCTTCCTGTGTATGCTGTTGGTGCAAGTATGGAAATTACTTGAAAAATAGTACTAGCTACAAGTTCAGGAGCAGTCCCCATCATTTCTGTATCAAACGCTGCTTGTAATTTAGCAATCTCTTTATTTTTATTTAACCATCTATTATATTTATTAAGTCTAGTTTCAAGTTTTTCAGTAGTATCTATATTAGATATAAGCTCTCTATTACCAGCTTCATCTATAAGATAGTAGTCACCAGATAACATAATTTCATCACGTACAGTATTGTAAGCATCTATATTTTCTACTGAAGGGTCTTTCATCATTTCAGATTCAGCAGCATTAGACAAAGCTTCTAGTCTTTGCCCTTCAACCGTTGCTATCATTTCTAATTCTTCAGTAGACTGAGTATTATTAACATTAGCAGAAGCAATTGTTTCTACTAATTTTAAATTATCAGGATCAGTAGATTTTAAAGCCATAGCAGAAGCTCTTTGAATAGCTTTTTCATCTTCTACAGGAGGAGCAGTGTAATCTTCTATTTCAAAATCAAAAAAATCAGTGTTATCGGTATCTTGATTTTTAAAAAAATCTTTTTCAGAATCTATAGTCATAAATACTACACCTTAACCGAATATATTAACTGCTTTTTTAGCAAACTTAGATCTAGCCAAACCTTGTTGACCTTCAAATATTGCTTGATTAGCATTTGTATCAAAAATAGAAGCACTAAATAAATAAGATGAAGCGTTACCAGCTAAATTTTCCATGTTAGTTTGAAAACCGTAGTTACTTGCTGCTGTTGAAGTAATACCGCCAACTTGTCCTGCTGCACTACCTGCCATATTTTTAGATGTTTGCATACTAACACTTTGTGCTCTTACTACTCTAGCTCTAGCAATATTACGTAGTTTATCTCTGTATATTTTTTGTTGATTCATCTTAGCTTTTTCTTCAGAAGCTTTTATTCTTGCATTGTCTGCTTTTATAGAAGATTCTGATGCTCTTTCTCCAGCTTTCATACCTTGATATGAAGTATATACATCATATGCTGTAGCTGCTGCTTTTGCAACTGTTACTAATGCACTAAACCATCCCATTCTACATACTCCTTAAGGCTGAGTAGTGGCTGAATAAACCACTACCCAACCAAACAAATTAAAGTCTTTACCTGACTCACTCGTAAACCTGAGGTGTAGACTCTGACCACCACCTCTTACTTTATTACGAGTAACAACAACAGGAAACCCATCATCAAAATCTAGATTACCATTGGCTGTGTCGTTATACGTGCCATGTCCTCTTCTGTATATCTGTTGAGTTCTTCCAAATCTGGATGAGTTAGAGTTATCTGCAAACTGCCATCTGGCTTGCATAAAGCATGATGAATCATTCTGAACTGTGAAGCCCCCTGATCCATCACTTACATAACCTGTCTCAGTTCTTTTAGAGTACACATAGATATACGGAGATTGTTTAGTATTCATTATATCTCCTTCAACCAGATAGCCTGTGTCAAAGAAAGATGTATAATCAATTCCTGTTGAGTCTTTACTTACCCAGTCTTTATAATTATTATTATTAAATAATGAGTATGACCATTCAGAGTTTGAACCTACTGGTACAGGAGTAAAGAACTTGGTTTGTATTTCTCCAGCTGATACGTTAGTAACATCAGATACAACAACTTCACTATCTGACTGTCTTATCACTGTGTTACCTGATGAAGCCTGAACAACATTTTCAGTTTGAGTCACAGTTGTAAGGGCTGACAGTGAGAAGATACCAGCCACATAAGGACTGTTACTGACAAGAGTTCCAATCTTATGTATGTACATTGCTCCTGTATTTACATTAAGAACAAGAACATTATTAAATTTAAAACGATAGTTTGTTGTGGCTCCGTCTGAGTACACCCATGTTACTGTACGTTGGGCTGGATCATATGCTCCTTGAGCGTATAGTTTAGCCACAGAATTAATAGCATTATAGGTTTTTTGAATAGTAAACTCAGTTAAAGACTTAGCCTCAATACGGTCAGTAACCTCGTTACGTCCAATAGTATAGATACCCTCAGCAGACCACCACATAGGTACGCCTTCAACATCTACAACACTACGAGAGCCTATCAAACCAACAGAGGTAATGTTAGATACTGCGTAGTCAGTAGGAGAAAAGCCTTGACCAGCAGATCCTGTTATTTCCCATACACCATTATCACCAAAGACAAGCAAAGAAGAACCTGTTGCTTTCAGAGCCAGACAGTTACCCATCTCAGGAATAACAATCACTCCTCCATCAGTATCTATCAGGTCAGAAATATCTTCTGAGGTAGGATCAGCTTCTTGATAGCACCTACCAATTTTAGTTTCATCTTCAATAATCTGAGAAAAGAATATATGACCAGACAAATCTGACTGTGTAGGTCCACCAAAGAAAGCTCTACCTGCAAAGAACTGCACAGCCTGTGGTCTATTTGCCACAGTAACTGATGCAATACCACTTAAACCTGATGCAGTATCATAATCTTTATTAAAAGGATCAAGTAAAAAGTGTCCTCTGGGAGCCAGAGTATTACCTGTGAAGAACTTTGTCAGAAGAGTAGAGTCTAAATCTCCTGATGTATTTTTTGCAGTCCACCACTGTTTATTATTTGCAGGGTATTTACTAACAGCACCATGATAAGTAGTAACAGGATCAGCTATAGATGCCCCCGGACTTACCCATCCTTGGTTCTTCAGATTGTATGAATGGGCTGTGGATAAAGATGTAGGCTCTTCATCAATATCAAGTCCATCATCAAGCCCATCAAAGTCTCTGATCTGTATACCAATCTCAGTATTTGTTATACTGTTACCAGAGGTACTGTATGTAACATAGAAGGGTTTAATCTTCTTACCTGTCACATACAGAAAACCTTTTCCTGAGTCTACTGAAACCAGATCAGAACCTATGTCTGTGGCAGAAGGTGCTGCAAAACTAGCAAGATTAGTAGTAAATGATTTTAATCCACTACTTAAAGAACTGCCTGACATGTCTACATAGTATAGAAGAGTGTTTACTTGTATGACTAAGAAGTTTAAGTTACCATCACCAGCAACGTTAGACCACTTAGATACACCCACACCTTTAGTTTGCCATGTAGCTTCTGCAGTGCTCTTTGAAGTAAGAGTAGCACTAGCTTCATAGTCAATACCTAAACGCCTTTTAATATTTCCTTCTCTTTCAAACACACAGTTAAGCGTATCCAAAACAGTATTTGCTGGATAGTTTAAAGGCGTGGCCTCTGTCATAAGGCCAGCTACAAAAGTAGAATAGGTTTTAGATGCTGAGGTTCTTGCCAACTTCTTTTAATTCCTCTTTCTTTTTAGCCTTAGTTGCTGTGGCTTTTGTATAAGATTCGGATTTTATTTGTGCTGGTTCGCCTTTAGGACGAATTGGAGCTATAGTCTTAATATAATTTTTTATATCTGTAACAGCTTTACCAACACTTGTATACGATCCTCTAAGTACACTTGGTAACTCTCCTCCATCTTTATACTTTACTGTATAAAATCCAAAGGGGCCACCCATTTCCATTGTAAGAGTGTTGCCTCTAGGTGTCAAAAATTCCGGTAACAACTCTGTAGCCTGCTGATGGTCTTCCATAATCTGGTCCTTTCCTATGGGTTGCTGCTGTTACACTGGCCCGGTCATTAGCCCAGCGTGTCCATTGGCGTCTTGCATACTGTTCTGCCTTTGGATTACTACTCTGTTTAATTTCTACAAAAGCTAAAGACTTAGCTTCATTAAGTAACAGAGGAAATAAGTTAGCATCTAAATCAGGAACAAAAGAATCTGACATGGTAAACACAGGTTCTTTAGTACCCCTTACTAAGAATTTAGATTGTTGTAAAGTAGAGTCTACACCGTTATCAAACGAATCAAAGATTAAAAATTCATCATCAAAAGAAGTATAAAACTCTGGTTTTTTATTATTAATTATAAATAAATTACCACCTGTAATAGACACAGTTTGAACATTACTATCTGTAGAGTTTCTGCTAAGTACTGAGTTAAGAAATACATCAGGATCTCTATAGACTATATCAGTATACTGTAGTCTTGTTTCTCCTGAAGCTATAGTGTTATACTTAACAGTAGTAATAGTTCTTACTCCTGCAGGTATCTGCATATGAGAAGGTTTACTAGTGTTACTTAATGCTGTTAACTGTATTATACCAGAATGCTCAGGAATGTCAAGGTTATTTATTAAATTAAAATAAGCATCCTTAATAACAGTGGCTACCTGCTCAGACTCTATTGTTTCTGCATATGAGTTTACAGAATCAGAATCCATACTGGATAGTAAATGCTGAGTCATTTCTAATAGAGTTTGTTTAGGCATTAGTATAGTCCTTTAATTTACAGGAGGATGCTTTCCATTATGCATGGAGTATAGTTTATCTAAACCTTTTTGTGCAGCTTGCATTTCTGTTTGTAATTTAGCTATACTAGTATTAAGATCTTTTAAATTAGCAGGGGAAAGTATTGTACCAAACACACCATTCTGATGTTTAACCACAGCAGAGTCTGCTTCTGTACTATCTAACCTAGCATTTAATTCATGAAGTTCTCTGTTAACAGTTCTAATATCTATAATCACTCTTGATAATTGTGACTTGACAACTGCAAATGCACCTGCTAAACTAGCCAGTAACGTACCAAATTGCACAAGTTCTCTTACGCCAAACTCCATTTAATTACTCCGGCTTTGGATTGTCCGACTTAACTTTAGCAACAGCCTTGTACCAATCCCCAGACTTGTCACCTTTATCATTAGTCATGTCGTGAAACAGTTGGTCTAGTTGATCGCTTATCAGATCGTATTCTTTAGCCCTTGCAGACTTGTAAGCCACAGCAGCGGCAGCAGCTACATCACTGTCATAAGTAGTCTTGTCGTAAGTCAGTGTTTTTTTATCTGCATCGACTACCCAGTAATCTAAACTTCCGTCAGGCTTGGCACAGACGAACCCACCATGTGCAGATACGTGAGAGTTAGCGTCTGCCTCTTCTGCGAAGTCTTGGTACTTAGTAATCTTATTGTTAGCGTTGCCAACTATTGCAATATAATTTTCCATGTTTTTCTCCTACTCATACATAATGTTAATAGACCCAGCATCGCCTGTGCCAGATACAAGGCTGACACTTACTTGAGTTAGTTCAGCGGAAAGAGATTTACTGCCTCCACCAAACATACCGCCTTGGGCTGACATTTGGAGAACATGGGACTGAACCCATTCATAACTGCCAGCGTCTTTAAGCGTAAGAACGCAATGACCATTAAGAATTTCACCGCCAGCACTCTCAGACATATTAATAATAAAATACGTTGTTGAAGCCGCCTGTCCACCACTAGCGTTCTGGACATACATACCCATACCAGAGTAGCCTGAAGTTTCTAATCCTCCGGCATCTCCTATCGTGACCCTTAATTTTGAAGTTGCGCTAGGAGAGAAATTTTCAAAACTAATTGTAATACGCTTAGTTCCAGAAGGAATACTCCCAAATGTCCACGCCGATCCAGATGTAGTAGCTTGGTCTGTGTGAAGTGTAGCACCAGCGGATGGGACAAGATCAAGAACACCCTGCACTGTGTCCCGCTTAATTACATTCGAGGCTCCACTGTCGGCAAAAGAGATAATGTCACCAGCAACGATTGTGTGGTCTGTTAAGGTAGTACCTAAACCCAGCATCCTTTGATCGAGTGTTGTTACTGCCATGTTAATCTCCTACATATACATAATATTAATTGTACCAGCGTCAAAACTTTCAGAGCCACCCTTAGTAGTAATGCGAACCTGTGTTAATTCTGCTGATAAATCTTTAGACCCAGCACCCCACGAATGATCGAAACCATCACGCCTAAATGAGCTGCTTGAAGTCCAAGTGTGATTTGTTGGGTGGTGTAGTGACAGTATCATTTGCCCTCCAAAAGCATTGCCAGCAGCATCAACTGTAAT
>Ga0209337_1002298_pt1 | contig 13944 bp, 15 predicted proteins | sample LinPmetageLP53_FD_184044 | JGI IMG/M metagenome (GOLD analysis project Ga0209337, IMG submission 184044) | Marine viral communities from the Pacific Ocean - LP-53 (SPAdes) (version 2) | ecosystem: Environmental > Aquatic > Marine > Oceanic | place: Pacific Ocean | collected 2010-02-08
TCCTAAAATTCTTTTATTTTCACTCATAAATTTAACTACTTCTATGCTACTATTATAATAGTCTATGAGATTCATAGTGGACAACTTAACGACCACTTTAGAGACTGATAATCCAAAGATTATAGAAGCTCTCAAGAAAAGGTACGCATTTCCTGTGCCAGGGTATCAATACTCTCCAGCCTACAGAGCACGAAGATGGGACGGTAAAAAGAAGTATTTCGACGCACGAGGAAGGTTTAAGACAGGGTTACTAAACAGAGTAATAAAAGACTTAAAATCAATAGGAGTTGAAGATTCAGATATTGAATGGGCCAGTAAACCTAAGCCTGTTGAACTCTTTATCCCAAAGGTTGAAAACTTTGAATACCGTGAATACCAAGAGAAAGCAATATACGAAGGTCTTAAGAAGAAGAGGGCAATCATTGATAGCCCTACGGGGTCAGGCAAGACTCTAATTATGGCAGGATGTATTGCGGCATTACAACATGAGAATGAAGATCTTCACGCCATTGTGTTGTTTAGAGAGAAAGGTATCCTAAAACAAACCTACGAATTCTTTCAAAAGTGTGGAATAAATAATTTAGGATGTAACTCAGGAGAAGGATTTCTTCAAGGTAAGATAATGTTGTCTACCGTACAGAGCATTGAAAAGGTTATAGATAGTCACCTAGAAACATCCAACCTGTTAATGATCGACGAGGCTCATCAATTCTGTAAGGGGGAGACCACGATAGCAGCCATTGAGAGCTTCCCTAATGCTACCTACAGGCTTGCTTTCACTGCAACACCTCCTGGTGAGGGTTCAAAAGATATCAACGCTAGGATGGTTCTAGAAGGGGCGTTTGGAGATATACACACTACCAGGACAGCGGAAGATCTTATTAAAGATGGTAGCCTAGCAAAGCCGATAATACAAATTGTGGATAATACTCCTGTATCATCTGTGGATGACGGCATGACCTACCAAGAAATATACGAAACGTATATAGTAAACTCTGACGTGCGTAACAATAAAATTAATACTATTGTTTCCAAGATCTATAAATCAAACCCAAATGCAAAGATACTTATACTTGTAAAAAACTTGCAACATATAGCTAATCTTAAGGATAGCATACCCAACTGCTACACTATCGAAGGTAAGGATGACATCGAGAGTAGATATAGTGTAATAAATAAGTTTGTAGAAGATTCTAATCCTGCAACCATTATTGGAACTAATGTTATGCAAACAGGTATCAGCATTGACGAGATTAGCCACATGGTCAATGCTAGAGGGTTGTCAGGAGAGGTTCCTACATTGCAGGGTCTAGGGCGAGGAATAAGAAAAGCAAAAGGAAAGGATAAGATGTACTTCTATGACTTTATGGATAGAATCCCTTATCTAGAGCAACATTCTAAGCAAAGAATAAAACACTACAATAAATTAAAATTCGAAGTAAATCATGTCAAATTCTAACATACTATCCAGAGAAGCTCAGGTAGACGCTATTAACACTCTGACGAAAGAACAAGAGGACACACTCAACTCTTGTATGGAAATACTAAAAGAAATAAAAACTAGTAAGAACATCAATGAAACTACCGTTAGGAATCTTACAAGTGTCATGAGAGAATTAGATTCCCTCAGAGAGCTTTTCTATATCCGACTATTCAACTCACTTAAACGTGGTGATATGCTTTTAGGTTAGCCGCCACCAGACCATGTGGGCATTCGGCCATCATCTAAGGTTAATACTTGACCAGTGTTACCTTTTGGCAATCTTGCAAGATTGCCAGCAGCATTAACATAAAGTATATCTCCCCCTTGAAGGGACCCTACCAAATCTTCCAAAAGTTCTACGAAAGTCTTTAATCCTGGTGCAGGAGCTGTGCCCTCAAAACAAACTATAGACCCTGAAACACCTGAAATGCTCGATACAGATGAGGTATCGTTTGTAAATAGTACAGAGTTCGCGGGTGTACCCTGTAATATTGGATTACTAGTAAACGTCTTGACACCCTCAACAGTCTGATCCCCTGTTGTCTTTACTACAGTTGAGTCATTAGCATAAGTAATCCCAGCAGCTATATTATAATTCTCATTAGATAGAATCTGTGCAAAAGTCTTGAATGCTGGTGCAGGGTTTGTACCTTCAAAATAAACTATAGATCCTGAAGCACCTGAAAGGCTTGATACCGATGAAGTACTAGTAGTAATTACAAGGGAGTTCTTATCTACATTTGATAGAGTTGCATCTCCATCAGTTGTAAATACAGTATCCCCAACAGTTAGAGTGCCTCCGACAACTACGTTACCATTAGTATCGATATTAGTGCTTGTTATTCCGAAGCTATTCGCTCCTTGAAAAGTATTATTACCAGCTAAAGTATTATTACCAGCTAAAGTAGGATAAGCAGTTAAATCAGAATCAACAACAATGTTGCTATTAGTTATAAAGGTAGCACTACCTATAGGACTCCAAGTACTACCGTTGGTAGATTGAACTAAATCACCAGTCCCACCAGGGCCAGGAACAGACGCTCCACCTCCTGTGCCTGGAGTCGTAGGACCCCATGAGGTACCATTCCAAGATAATACTTGGCTGTCACCTGGAGCAACATTACGGACATCCCCCGAATCGCTTAAATTAAAAATAAATTCCTCTAGCCCGGATGCATTTCCCGTAGAGGGGTCATATCCTAAAGCTAAAGGAATCTTATTATTAGTCATTCGTTAAACCTTACTAACTCTTGTATTGCTCAGGATCCAACTCATCATCTTCGTCGTCATCCTCTTCTTCCTCATCCTCTTCTTCTTCATCTTCGAATTCTTCTTCTTCCTCATCATCTTCGAATTCTTCTTCACCCTCATCATCACCCTCATCATCACCCTTTAAATCCCCTAGAAGGTCTTCCAGCTTAGATAGGATTCCAGTCAGATCATCTTCAGGCATTTCCTTTACATCTTCTCCTTCGTCTTCGCCTTCCATCTCTTCCTCACCATCTTCCATCTCTTCCTCACCATCTTCCATCTCTTCTTCACCGTCTAATTCAGGCATCTCCTCTTCGCCATCTTCTTCAGGCATTTCTTCTTCAGGGAACGCTGCTGCCTCTTCATCTTCGACTTCTCCCTTAACTTCGTCAGCAACTTCATCAGCATCCGGTCCTTCAGGCTTCATATCCATAGGAGTTTCTGATTCACTATCCATAGGGTCGGGAGATCCTAAAGGATCTTCTGGCTTTTCTTGTCCCATTTCCATAGGCTTATCATCGGCCATGTCCTCTCCGTGATCCTCTACTTGGTCTGCTACCTTATCAACAGCAGGACCCAGCATCTTCAGAACTTGACCAATCTTCCCTAGGTCATCAGCGACTCTAGAGAAATCCATGTAATCCATCAAACTAGTCTCATTCAATACTCCGGCATACTCAGCTTCCGTAAATATCTCATTTAAGAAATCAGATAAGTCGATAGCCTCCGAACCGTTCTTTAGCTTAAGGGATCTAGCAAGCTCTAGAAGAGACTTCTTTACAATTGACTTGGAAGGAGCAAAGCCTGCGATATGAGTAAGTATCTCAGCCTCAGTCATTACTAAAGTTTTAAATGTAGGAACTTCGCTTAACTTGCGTACGTCAATACCGTACTTTTCATTGAGAATGTTAATAACGTGCTTCTTAACAGGACCCTTCATTTCAAAAATCTTACTAGCAAACGAGTTTATCTCTCGATCTTTAGCCTTGATCTCATTCACTGAAAGTGAGTTACGGATCAGATTTGAAATTTGCTTCTTAGTAGATAGCGCAAGATAGGGAGCTTCTGAAACTACCTGGGCGACTTGATGTCTTACGGTGCCTTCATCAGACTCAAAGATCATCGAAGCCAACTCTTGAACGCTGTCGTTCGTAACCCAAATGTTTTCAAATCCTTCCTTAGCTTCTAGAAGTTCTTTTTGAATTAACTCCTTTCTGCATAGGTGCTCATAAATGCTAGTCTTGCCAATCGTTTTAACTTCGAACTTCTTACTTTCTTGAATTTGATTGACCGTCATGCGAGGAAGGTCAAAAGATGTTGAGACTAGTGCTGCTAGTTTCATGCCATTCTTAATTCCTGAAGACTGGATGACATTCTTATTTTCCTTTAAGAACTCAACAATCTTATCCTTGATCTCGTTAACACGTTGGAACTCCGGTGAAGATATGATCTTGGTTTGCTCTCCAAACCTTTCAACCTTCTCTTGAAGTCTTGTTTTGATCCTGTCATAAGATAGCTTAGTTTCAAACATGGATAATATCTTATCAAAAGAATTATCAGCAGTTTGATAGTCATCCTCAAGAAGATTAGAAAGTAAGTTCATCACTTTCTTATCTGTAGCGGATTCAAAAGATTTAACATCTTCAAGAACGGAAGCATCCTCTACGATAATCTTAGATAAGTTTAAGGTAGGGGTGAATGCGTATTTTCCACTAATAACAGATCCACTCTCAGTAAGGTAGGTTGCGACACCGTCCTCCACATTAAATAGTTCTACGTTTTCTCTCAGAGTTCTAGCGAGGTAATCCCCAAGTTTAATTAGGTTACTGAACTCTTTTCCGCGATTTTCAATAAGGTTAGTTAGCATGACTTACAAAATTCATCAAAATTATTTAGACCGTCTCTCAGCCTCTTGGGATTTAAAATGTTCTTGTTGTCCCATTTCTTCCAAAAGTTCTATTAACTCACTGTCACAATTAGCCTCAATTGCTAAAGACTTCATAGCTTCAATATCCACAGATTCCATCGCTGGTGGTGGTCCGTTTTCAGCAGATTCCATAGGCTCACCAGGAGGATCACCCATTGGCATTCCACCACCCATAGGTGCTCCCATTCCTGCATCCATTCCCCCTAAAGCAGCGGTGAATGCGGGATCCTTCTGATCAGATTCGAGACCATCCTTAACTTCATCGATTTCAGCATCTGACATTTGATAATAGTCTTTGTAGATTTTCTCTAATGGGAAGATGTTAAGTCCCTTAACAGCTTGTACAACTCTAGCCTTCTGCTCATCAGTATCTAACTGACGTTTAAGAGCCATGTCTGAAGGGGCCGGTAACTTAACTTTTAGCTTAGATATTAAGATTTTAGGGAATCCTCTAAGCATCAAGTGACGCTTTGCTAAGGTTTCCAATCCAATTTCTAAAGACTTTTGTATTCTAGTAATAACCCTAGCAAACTTTACATCAAGCTGGGATAGGTTTGCCTTCCTCTCAGGAGATTGATCCTTCTCTACAATGTAATCCTTAGGAATCTTAAGAGCAGCTAAAAGCTTATCCCTAAAGTATTTAACATCATCAACTTCACCTAAGTTGTCAGCCCCTTGAAGAGTATCAATCTTGGTTCCCGAACCCTTACCATTCACGGCAATGTAAAAATCTTCATCAGCAGCTAGTGCGTTAAAATTCTCTTCAATGTTGCCAGTCTGAGAGTTATAACTTTTACGCTTCTTGAACTTGTCCATCTGCTTCTTAATATGCATTTCAGCCTTTGAAGCAGGCAGTGAACCCGTGTCTATGTAGAATATACGTCTCTCTGGTGCTCTAACTAGACGATAGATAAGCATTGCATCCTCCATCATCTTTAGACTCTTATAGGTGACTCTAGCCGCAGCAGCAACCGACTTGCCATAAGGGTAATGGGTAGGATCTGAAGTGTGAAGTCTAAAGTGAATAATCTGACCTGGGTCGAGACTAATCATCTTTGAATCGTCAAGGGCTGGTCCGATACTTCCGTATGATGTCCAATCATTCTTCTTTGGAATTTCTTGAAGAAACTGTCTTAGATATCCAAACTCATCTTCAACTCTAAATATAAAATTAGGATTCAGTATCTTAATTCTTTGAATCCCTCTTTTTGCGTTATCAAGATCGATAATAGTTTCAAGGAAGATATCCCCATACTTTACAGTATTCCTTCCTATATCCCACAGGTACCGAGCCATGTTAGTTTGCTCAAACATGTTCTCAACTTCTCTCTTAACAAGCTCATCATCTGTAACGACATTCCAAGGAGTTCCGTCTATATTCTCTTGGGTACAATCATCAGAGTAAATATCGAATGCGGAAGATATCTCTGGGTAACCATCCATATCCTCATACTCTTTGTATCTCTTCTTACGATCATGTTCGATCTGAGGGAGAACAGGATAAAAAGTTTTCTCGTGCCCAAACTCAGAAGCGATAGTGATTACTTGATTAGACTGGACCGTATCCCCTTGAAGAGGTTTAGGTGATGCTACGCTCCTTTTAGTTAAAGGATCTACATACTGATCATCCTTTACATCCTCTATTTCTCGGGCAAAAAACTTCTTGAAGAATCTACCAATTAACCCGTAAGGCTTATTATACGGAGCCTGTGGATCCGCAAACTGAGTAAACCCTTCCGCACCCTCTCTTATTTTCCTATCAGCCATTTAATATTCTCTTCGGTCAACTCTCCGGTTGAGGTCGTTACTTTATATGTATAAGCGTTCTGCACCGCAGGAGGGATATAAGTTTCATCTTCTGACTTTTCTATGTATGCATTCCCTCTTAACTCATTAAAAGTAGAGATAGCGGTGGCAAAAGACATAATTAAATCATCATGACAGTTAGTATCAGGCTTAATCTTGCCAGAATCAGGGTCAATAACAAAAGTAAGAAGCTCATCGACCAATCTCTCTGAGTTTATTAAAACCCTGCTGGATCTAATATTATGCTCCATATCTGCTAAAAGCTTCTCTTTATTCTTCTGGGTGATCATTATCCCTATCTCACGCTTGTCATCCATTACCAGATTCTCATACTCTAACTCCTGCTGTAAGAAGTAAATTAAATTGTTGCCAATTCCGTTCCTCTCAGGACATACAAATGCAGTATTATACAATCTTGCTTCGTCAGCTATGATTTTTGCAAATTCATTAATCGGCGTTCGATTACTGTAAAACTCTGCAACTTGCTTACCATTATAGATGTCAATGATGTGGAATGCTGAGTAATCTCGATCTCTACCTATGGAAGGATCAGCAGCTAAGACATACTCATGATTGGGTTTAGGGTCTTCCCAAACTCGCATTTTGTTGTTATATTTTATCCAGTAATCTTTATTGCAGTTTTCTTTTAAGTTTCTTAGGATCTCACCTTCGATGTAAGTATCACCCGTACCCAGGAAACTACCCTCATACTCCTGTTCCCATTCCTTGAAGCTATGCTTTTTTCTAGTAATATCTTCCCACTTATCAACTAGGATAGGAGGGTCATAAGATTCTAACTCAGCGTAAAGGCTCTCATAGCCCTCGTGTCTTTTGTATTCAGGATTCTCTTGCCATTTAATGTCAATATGATGAAATCCATTTGACTCTTCTAACGCTTGAGTATACATTTTGTGGAACCAATTACCTGTTCCGTTGACCGTAGAAAGGCACACCACTCTACCACCTGTAGAAGTCGTAGGGCCAACAGCAGCCCAAATAGTATCAATATACTCAATAAAAGCAGCTTCATCCAATATTAAAAGAGAAGCAGATATAGAACGACCTGATTGCTTACCTGATGCTTTAGACTGGATTGATGATCCATTTTCAAACTCTAAAGTATGATCATTATTCTTTCTAGTTTTTGGTTTCATCCAAAAAGGAAGCTCGTCAAACATTATCTTTACTCTGGATATAAGCTCTTTAGCCTCCGCATCACCCTTAGATAATACCGCTACTTTCTTGTTTGTGTTAAATATACAAAAATGTAATGCATAAGCAGCCATTAGGGTCGTACATCCAGCCTGCCTAAACTTACGTAGGATAGTAAGCCTGTGGTCTTGAAACTCACTCAATATCCTAGACTGAAAGGGGTACAAATCAAAATTAACCAATCCCCGGATAGGGTGAACTACCTTGACGTAGTTCTTGGTAAAATACTCGCAGTTTTTTGAGCATTTTTCAAATTGTTCCTTTATCCTTAAAAGGTCTTGCCTATTATATTCCATATTAAAAATGATTTACTTAAGTATATGTACCAGAGACAGAAAGAAGATAAGTAATACTCTTCAATCACTTATTGATTATAGTAAGGATGCGTTTGACGGATACCCAACAGTAAAGATGGATACCCTCATTGAAGATAACGCTTCTTCAATATACGCTGGTCATTCAAGTAATTTAAATAAGATTGAACAACCTGAAGAAGACGATATTGTTGTATTCATGCATGATGATGTAGAAATATTGTCCTCTCCCAGTAAATTTAAACAGTTTATTGAATTTGCCAAAAAGCCTGGAGTAGGGTTTGTAGGCATAGCTGGGGCTACAAACTTTCCCGCTAACGGTGGATGGTGGACTTCAAGGCAATCTGGTGAAACAAGAGGATTTGTATGGCAGGGTAAAGATGACGTATCGATGAAACCTAATTATTTTGGACAACCGGGTCAAGTTACTGTTCTTGATGGATGTTTATTTGCATCGACCTACAAGACTATAAAGGAGATTGGCATGGTACAACCAGAGTACTTGACCAGTAACTGGGACTTTTACGACATTCATTTAACCTTTTTAGCACATTATAAAGGATATTCTAACTACGTAGTTCCTATTATGATTAGGCACGAGTCTGACGGTCATATGAGAGACGGATGGTATCAGGCAAAAGACGAATTTATGAAAAGATGGAACAGAGAGATTCCCTGTGCTGTCCCAGTAGACAAGACAAACGGATTACCGAAATGAATTACTTAGTAGATGTGTTAGTTTGGATAATGGCTGTATTTGGAACAACAACGATTGTTGTAAACAGTACGATCATGGCCCCTGTCAGAAACCTTATATCCAAGGTAGTACCGCCTCTAGGAAATCTTGTAAACTGTTTCCTATGTACAGGATTCTGGGCAGGAGTATTCTGGTCTACATTGCACTGGGATCCTTTTCAACAATTCGACACAAATCCAATCCTTAGTGCAATTTTTGCAGGATGTATTGGAAGTGGTGCCGGTTGGATTATGTATTTAAACATTTTTCCATTAATGCAAGGAAAGTGAGAGTAGTCAACATCCACCAGTGCAGTTCGTAACAGGCCGTAGTCCAAATTTTACTTTTAGTAACACACTTATATTTATGCACGCAAAGACATTTTTTATAGATATTGATGGAACAATATTTAGACAACCCGAAGACTTTCTAGATGTCATGAAAAATGACGATATTTCTATGCTGCCAGAAGCAGCAGAAAAGATCTGTAAATGGCATTGTCAGGGTAATAAGATTATTCTAACTACAGCCAGACCAGAGTCCATGAGAGAGCGTACAATCAAGCAATTAGATAATGCGGGTATCATGTATGATCAGCTTGTAATGAGCCTTACAAGCGGTTTTAGGGTGCTTATAAACGATTATGAGCAGGATACCACACCCAAGGCAGAGGCTAGGAATGTAAGGCGTAACATTGATGGTCTGATTAATATAAACTATATTAACTAGGTCAATTATACATGTTTACTCTGACAATTTTAAATGTTGGTCTAGTATCTATTGGGCCAACACTTCCGGCAGTTATCTCATAAGGCCCAGGATCGAAGGGTGATGAACCTCTATTCCTGCCTGCTAGGTCTGGGGATGGAAGAGTGACATTCGATGCGAACCCACTTGCAGCATTGTCAGCGGAATCCCAAAGACGCAAATTATCATCGCCATCAGTATTCGTGAAAACTGCCGAAAAGTCAGTGTACGTTTGAAGGTTGTTTCCAAGAAAAGCAATATCGGCCCCGTCACCAGGAGCGGAACCATATGCGAATACCTGACCTCCACTGGCATTAGTTTTAACATCTGCCCAATCATCGAGCACATCATCTGATTCGTTTGAAAGATAATCTGTAGCGGTTCCACTAGTATACATCGCAACTCCGCTTCTTACTATGCCATTATATTTGGTAGGGGCTTGCCTAGCGTAGTTTGCAACAACTCCGCTGAAATGAACTTCAAAAGTGCTGTTTCCCGGCCCTGTGGTATTGCCGTTTGGGAAGAAAAAAGATTGGCTGGCATTATTACTAAGTACACATCCAATTAAGTTACATACGACTTTGGAAAAGTCGTTATTTTCTTGCCTCACAACGGTTCTAGTTCTAATTAAGGAATTTGTAAAAGTGTATGTCACAACGCCACTCGTAGCATACCCGGCCTTAGATCCGGCCTTATTAAAGTCCTTATTTTGGTCTAAACCGCTAATTCTACACCTATCATAATTTACTTGAGTAGGGGCATTATCTACCAAATTTAAAGCTTTATTTATGGTTATCGCGTTGTTAGCCTGTATATCAAGGTTCTTAAAGTTGATAGTTTTTGATGCTGCGGAGCTTTGAAAATCTACCGTATTAAAGCTCTCACCCAGCAAAAGCCAACCATCAGCAGGCCCCGACCCTGCCAGTTTTGTTGAGGAAAATGTAATGGTTATCTCCTTGTCCTCAGGCCAATTATATTGGGTTCCTGCTAGTAAGTGATAAGGAAGATCCGGTGATGTTGCTGACGCGTTGTGTCCGGTTGCGCTACTTTGAAGAAGCGCAATAATTTCGTCTCCATCGTCATAGTAACCAGCACCAGCACTTGCCGTATACCACTCACCAATTGTGGCATAATCGGCTCCGGCACCCTCGCCAATAACACTAGTATAAACAGTAGGCATTAAGTTACTCCCATCTCTGATAATATATCTTCGTCATACCCTTCTGCCCATGTAATACAAGAAAGCAATTCATCTTCATTAACACTACACCTACCTCTTGCCGTTAAATCATTCTGAGCAGATAAAGGAAAACTATCGATGTTAATTTTGAAGAAATTATCTATACTTTCTAAGGAAGAGAAAGATGTGAACTCGCTTACCACTAAATTTATTACATTATTTTTAGTATTATTAACGTCTAGGCAATTTAATGCAGGGCAAATAAAGTCACTATCCCAAGAGTCTGCAACCACCTTACGCCCTGGAGAAGTCCCATCCTTTAACACACTTACTATGTGTTTTTTCTTAGTTGAAAACAATATTTGAGCCATAATATGATTATATAGGCGCGATTTTTTTTATAAAAATAGTAAATATAAAAGCACCTAACCTATTATAGGCTAACACAATGGAATGCCCCTCAGAAGTTAAATTGCAGATAATCGACTACATTAGAGAGCAAGCATACCATGCAGCTAAAACAGAGTTTCTAAAAACAAGTCTAGCTAGCTCTGACATAACTGCTATCTCTTTGTTCAATTCGGCTCAGATGATTATTCCAAGCCTTTTTAATAAGGCTAAAGCAGCATGGGAAATAGAGGATGGAAATGAAGAATTTGAATTTCCCCTAACATTAGATGATGTCCTACTAGATGAAAAATACTAGTAGCCTAGGTAATCCATAACTCCCATCCACTTTGGAGCCGTTGTCCTTGGTTGGTTTTGCCACTCTAATAAACCCCAGGATCCATACTTGGTATAATTACCAGTATGTCCAAAGAGCATGAACAAATCACCTCCATTAGCTTCCCATCTGGTGAGATCATTGAAATACAATGTACGCATTTGAGGATCTCTATTGGCGGCTACGAATAAGTTAGTAAGTGTTTGATCGTTTTGAGCAGGCCCAACCCCAGCTAAGTGTTGACCCCCTTCATAAGCAAGCAGTCTTAAGCCACGATTATTTGCATTCGTGTAATTAGGGAGAGTCCTCTGGGAATGTTGATTAGCACTATCAGTATCACAAGCAGCTAATATCTGAGGAACTGTGAATGTAGCGGTGTTAGGAGAAATGTTAAGATTACCTAAATACGCTCCAAAGTATGGCGCGACTGCAAAAGCATCCGCGTGCTCGTAAGCATCTTGCCAATCCATGATCTGAATATTCACCCAAGGATTCGCACTCTGCCCTGCTAATACTCTAACTAAACTTCTATCTTTAGGTTGACTGTAAACATTAGAAAATATTTCAAATATCTCAACCGATCTCTGAGAATAGTATAACCATCCAGCGTGCCAAGAAGTAGGATTCAAACCTAATGCTAAACCTTGAGTTTGAGCATATTGAGTCTGTTGAAATTGACCGTTCCAAACCTCATTACTATATTCCAAGTACACTGTCAAAGAAGGATCAAGCGCGACCTTACAAAGATATGCTAAGTAAGTAACATACAGGTTGTCAGCCATATGAGGCACACATATCCATAAGTTCTTGCATGTTTGATTACACAACTCAATCATGTACAAAGGATGCACACCTTGATCAGTAGCTTGAGTGTAATTAAAAAAGTTAGTAGCTTGCCACCATGAAGTTACAGGGTTGTTATTCGTTCGACCCCAATCCATGAATCTAAGCGTATCAAAAGGCTCTAAACTCTTAACAAAATCAGGATGAAAAATCCTTGTAGAATTATCAAAGCCAGGAGGATACACTCTAATGTTTTCAATAGGCTGTACAATATCTGTTATCCTAAGAGTAAACATCCCATCAACAGGAACTTGCAAACTAACCTGAATATACCCTTGCGATTGCTGTAATACAGTTACAGCACCCCCTCCATATGTTCTTGGCTGTATGGTTCCTATACCATCGTAACGTATCGTATAAACGCCGTCAGGGTATGTAGGAGATCCGCCAACTATCACAATGGACTCTATGTCCTGATTAGATTGAAGGCTCTGAGGCCATCCTAGCTGGTCTGTGATGACTGCGGGACCTGCACCCCATACATGAGGATTAGATTGATGACTGATCCATTCTCGGGAACTCTTAAAAGCATCTACGAATGGGGTCTGCCTTTGATAATCCGTAAGAGGTTCTAAGTTAGTTCCTATCGGACTCTGAGGAACCAATGCAAGTAGCAATGATAATAACATGGTATTTTTATATACCCTTTGCCGCAACGGGACTCCTAAATGTATCTGATTCTTTTTTATGGGACTCCTAAAAGTATATGATTCTTTTTCTAGGAGTCCCTTAAATAAAATTAAAGTACGACTTATATCATGAGACTGTGTATGGGGGTCCTAGGGGGTAGATATGGGACCCGAACAACGTCAAATTCTCCGGTGGGACCGGAGAGGCCATGCATGGTAGGACCATACATGGTATGGCTGTGCCCCGCGAACCGGGCTAAACCTAGTCCCCACAAGCACTTACATCAATCGAAAGAAATATGATCACTTTATCAAGTTCTTGGTGACGAATGCCGATAAGTAGGTATAATGAATAGCATGAGAAAGACAGTAAAGAACCCAACGCAATGTTGGCTCGTAGTCCACAACTACACCCAAGACGTAGAGCGTGAGTGCGCTACCTTGGAAGAGGCGCAAGCCTATGCTGGTTCTAGCCGTCAGCTATACATTCACGATGCCACATACGAAGGTATGAACCGTGAGTATGTCCCACAAGGGGCAGTCTAATGAACGACACATACAACGTGAATCTAGTTAAGGACGATACGATCATGTCTCATAAGACTGGGACGCTATGCGGAATGGATTACGATGATATCGTAACTATTCTAGGTGAACCCAACGTCTATGATGATCCTGGAAAAGTTCGATGGTCTTGGGGCTTTCGTGTAATGCCAGACAAGACACCTATGGCTGTATGGGACTGGAAAGGATCAGGGGATATGAATAGATGGAGTATTTACGGTGACCCTAAACTATGGGCCAAGCTATTCCCTATGGCGGAAATCTCATGATGTGCGGAGAATGCAGAACAACGGCTCCTAGTGAGTTCTCGGGAATTAATCCCTACTACTGTGATCACTGTCATTTCGAACTAATCGAAAAAGATCCAAGCAATCCTCTAATCAGTTGGTATAATTAACAGCATGAGTAAGCAAAAAGCATACGTCCACGCATCATCCCGTGGTTTCCAGTATACCCTAGAGAATGGCTACCGTCTTTCGGTGATGTTCGACCATGGGAACTACTGCGACAATCAGGACAATATGATCA